>QFCH01001410.1_pt1:92500-285000 | contig 640413 bp, 575 predicted proteins | sample 5346071 | NCBI WGS metagenome assembly QFCH01 (sample SAMN09062255, study PRJNA434731) | Human gut metagenome, whole genome shotgun sequencing project. | isolation source: stool timepoint B chromium assembly | host: Homo sapiens | collected 2015
GTTGAAGAGATTCAGGTTTCTAATGACTGATAAACTCAGTCAGAAAAGTGCTTACATTGCACCTCGAGAACAAGTTCTCTCGGTCGCGTGCAGGCACGCTATAAAACAATTGAATTTCTTGCTTATGAATGTAAACATTCAACGCAGAAAATCATTGTTTTGCAATGTACCTTGAAAACCGCATATAAGAAATGAAAGTTAAGATAAATATCTTAAACAAGACATCCGAGGTAATTGTTATAACAGGTAATAATTACAACACTTCGAGACAACGAAGAGAAAAAACAAACCTAGAACCAACGCCGATAACGCTATATCGGTGTCGATGAGAGAACAACCCGTTTCTCTGATCTGTTGGTCATGCTAGAAAGAGCGTATGGTGGATGCCTTGGCACTAAGAGCCGATGAAAGACGTGATAAGCTGCGAAAAGCTTCGGGGAGGAGCAAATATCCTACGATCCGGAGATTTCTGAATGGGGAAACCCACTTGAGCAAACCTCAAGTATCCTTACGCCAACACATAACGTAAGGAAGGGAACCCGGTGAACTGAAACATCTAAGTAGCCGGAGGAAGAGAAAACAACAGTGATTTCGAAAGTAGCGGCGAGCGAAATCGAAAGAGCCCAAACCGGAGTGCGTGCACTCCGGGGTTCGGACCGCACAATTGATTCCAGATCTTTAGCAGAATGGTTTTGGGAAAGCCAGCCAGAGAGGGTGAAAGCCCCGTAAGCGAAAGAGAGAAGGACAAGGCGGGATCCAGAGTAGGTCGAGACACGTGAAACCTTGACTGAAGGAGCGGGGACCACCCCGTAAGGCTAAATACTCCTTAGTGACCGATAGCGCATAGTACTGTGAAGGAACGGTGAAAAGAACCCCGGGAGGGGAGTGAAAAAGAACCTGAAACCATATGTTTACAAGCTGTGGAACATCTTTATATGATGAACCGCGTACTTTTTGTAGAACGGTCCGGCGAGTTACGCTGGCTGGCAAGGTTAAGCACTTTAAGGTGTGGAGCCGAAGGGAAACCAAGTCTTAATAGGGCGAGGAGTCAGTCAGAGTAGACCCGAAACCGGGTGATCTATCCATGTCCAGGTTGAAGTTGCCGTAAAAGGCAATGGAGGACCGAACCCACATCCGTTGAAAAGGGTGGGGATGAGGTGTGGATAGGGGAGAAATTCCAATCGAACCCGGAGATAGCTGGTTCTCCTCGAAATAGCTTTAGGGCTAGCCTCATACGAGTCTTGCGGAGGTAGAGCACTGAATTTCCTAGGGGGCGTCAAAGCTTACCGAAGAATATCAAACTCCGAATGCCGCGTAGATGATGTATGGGAGTCAGACTGCACGAGATAAGTTGGGTAGTCGAAAGGGAAAGAGCCCAGACCTGCAGCTAAGGTCCCAAAATGTGTGTTAAGTGGAAAAGGATGTGGGATTTCAAAGACAACTAGGATGTTGGCTTAGAAGCAGCCATACATTCAAAGAGTGCGTAATAGCTCACTAGTCGAGAGGTCCTGCGCCGAAAATGTCCGGGGCTGAAACATACTACCGAAGCTCAGGAATCAACGAATGTTGATTGGTAGAGGAGCATTGGATGCGAGACGAAGCAGTACCGGAAGGAGCTGTGGATTGCATCGAAGAGAGAATGCCGGAATGAGTAGCGAGAGGAAGGTGAGAATCCTTCCGGCCGAATATCTAAGGTTTCCAGAGTAAAGCTGATCTGCTCTGGGTAAGTCGGGGCCTAAGGCGAGGTCGAAAGACGTAGTCGATGGATAACAGGTGGAAATTCCTGTACCACAAACTAACAGAACTGTGGGGACACGTGTGGAAAGCATAAGCCGGGAATGGAAAGACCGGCGCAAGCGAAGTAGGAGAAGGGTAGGCAAATCCGCTCTTCAATCCAAAGGCGTGATGCGGACCGAACAGAAGTAGGGAAGTATGTGAGCCATGCGTCAAGAAAAGCCGCTATTGTTTAGTTTGTGCCCGTACCGTAAACCGACACAGGTGGATGAGGAGAGAATCCTAAGGCCGACGGGAGAAGCATTGTTAAGGAACTCGGCAAAATGACTCCGTAACTTCGGGAGAAGGAGTGCCAGTGAGAGCTGGCCGCAGAGAATTGGCCCAAGCAACTGTTTAGCAAAAACACAGGTCTATGCAAAACCGAAAGGTGAAGTATATGGGCTGACGCCTGCCCGGTGCTGGAAGGTTAAGGGGAGAAGTTAGCGTTCGCGAAGCTTTGAACTTAAGCCCCAGTAAACGGCGGCCGTAACTATAACGGTCCTAAGGTAGCGAAATTCCTTGTCGGGTAAGTTCCGACCCGCACGAAAGGCGTAATGATTTGGGCACTGTCTCAACAATGCACCCGGTGAAATTGAAATACCAGTGAAGATGCTGGTTACCTGCGCCAGGACGGAAAGACCCCATGGAGCTTTACTCCAGCTTGATACTGGGATTCGGTATTGCATGTACAGGATAGGTGGGAGGCAGAGAAGTGGTTACGCCAGTAGCCATGGAGCCGCTGTTGGGATACCACCCTTGCAGTATTGGGTTTCTAACCAGAGGCCGTGAACCGGTCTGGGGACAATGTCAGGTGGGGAGTTTGACTGGGGCGGTCGCCTCCGAAAGGGTATCGGAGGCGCTCAAAGGTCCTCTCAGAATGGACGGAAACCATTCGCAGAGTGCAAAGGCAGAAGAGGGCTTGACTGCGACACCGACGGGTGGAGCAGGTACGAAAGTAGGACTTAGTGATCCGGTGGTATAAAGTGGGATTGCCATCGCTCAACGGATAAAAGCTACCCTGGGGATAACAGGCTTATCACTCCCAAGAGTTCACATCGACGGAGTGGTTTGGCACCTCGATGTCGGCTCATCGCATCCTGGGGCTGAAGTAGGTCCCAAGGGTTGGGCTGTTCGCCCATTAAAGCGGTACGCGAGCTGGGTTCAGAACGTCGTGAGACAGTTCGGTCCCTATCCGGCGTGGGCGTAGGATATTTGAGAGGAGCTGCCCTTAGTACGAGAGGACCGGGGTGGACTGGCCGCTGGTGTATCTGTTGAACTACCAGGTTCATGGCAGAGTAGCCAAGCCGGGACGGGATAAACGCTGAAGGCATCTAAGCGTGAAGCCCCCCTCAAGATGAGATATCCCTACGATTAAGTAGTAAGACCCCTTGAAGACGACGAGGTAGATAGGACAGAGGTGGAAGTGTGGTAACACATGGAGCTGACTGTTACTAATCGGTCGAGGGCATGACCAAGCAAGGTGATAGGTAAAAGGATGAAAACGTTTCTTATATGCAGTTTTGAAGGTATATATAAACACTGATTAGGAAGAAAAATTAGTGTTTTTATTTACTTTATAATAAAATATTCCTCCTTAGCTCAGTCGGTAGAGCACTCGGCTGTTAACCGAGTTGTCGTTGGTTCAAGTCCAACAGGGGGAGCTAGAAGAACCGTAAATGTTTTACATTTGCGGTTCTTCTGTATTTAAAAAAGAGAATTGTTTTTTTGAAAAAGCTACCATGTTCAAAGAACTCAACATGGCAGCTTTTTCGAGGGGTATTTATATTTCGATAATTACGGGTTTATGTTTGGAAAATGGTAAAAACTTATCAATAATATCTGCAGTTCGGAGTTTAAGGTAACAGGTAGTTGTTCCGTCACTGCATCCGTAATAGTCTTCATTTGTAACATCTTTGTCGATAATTACCTGTACATCTCTATCCAGGTCTAAAAGTGTTCCAAATACGGTCGCAGCACCGATTTTATTACCCAGCATTTCCACCATCAGTTCTGCGGGAGCAAAAAATAGCTTCATCTGTGTCTATACGCTCAAAGGGGATTTTCAGCTGTGCCAGGGCTTTGTAAGTCTCCTGCTGCAGATGGTTCTTATATTCGTCAGGTGCTGTTGTCATAATTTCGCTAATATAAAACATTTTTCTTCTCCGTATAAACATAAAAATTTGTCATTGCGCTATGACTTTTTCAACTTAAATAGAGGAAATATATTTTATGGATGTAAATTTGCAAAAATATTTGGCTTTTGTAAAAGCTGTAGAATATAAAAATTTTACAAAAGCTGCTGCGGTACTAAATTATTCCCAGTCTGGAATCAGTCGTATGATTTCTGATCTGGAAAAGGAATGGAATGTGACTTTGTTGGAACGGAACCGCGCTGGAGTTCAGCTGACTTCTGATGGAAAGGAGCTGTTGCCCTATGCGATGAGTCTCTGTGCAGAATATGAAAAATTACAAACTAAGGTAGACGATTTGCATGGCTTGAAAGCAGGGCTTATTCGCATTGGTACTTTTTCCAGTGTGGCGACACATTGGCTCCCCAAGGTGATAAAAGCTTTTCAGAATGATTATCCGCAGATTGAATATGAGATTCTTTTAGGAGACTATACAGAGATCGAGAAATGGATTATTGAGAGACGTGTAGACTTTGGATTTTTAAGGCTGCCGACGCTGTCACAGTTTGAGACTATGTTTCTTGCACAGGATGAATTAATGGTTGTGCTCCCGGAAGCGCATCCGATGGCAGAGGCAGATGTATTTCCTATGGCTGCATTGTGTAAGGAGCCTTTTCTATTGCTTGAAAAAGATAAAAATATTGTTGTCTCGGATATTTTTAGAAAGAACCAATTAAAACCGGATATAAGGTTTACAACATGGGATGATTATGCCATTATGTCGATGGTTGAAGCAGGACTTGGTATTAGTATATTACCTAGTTTAGTTCTTCAAAGAATTCCTTATCGAATTGTGATAAAAAAGCTGGAAATGCCGGCTTATCGGAAAATCGGTATTGCCATGCCTGATAAAAGGCAATGTTCTAAAGCAGTAAAAGAGTTTATCAAATATCTAGATAATAGATAAGCTTCCAGGAAAAATCAACAAAGCTTTCAGGGAGAGAAGTTGTGAAAAAGAAAGGATAGGTTTATTTATGCAGGAGATTATTTATCCAAGATCATTACAAAAAGGAGATCAGGTGTGTCTGATTGATCCGGCAAATGCATATACGGAGGCTGGAGTTGATGCGGCGGTTTCTTTTTTAGAAGGAAAGGGTCTGCAAGTAAGGGTTGCTGATGATATGGCATTTCGTCATGGGACGCCGATAGAACGGGCAGGAAAGCTGAACCGGATTTTTCAAGATGAAAACTGCAGGGGGATTTTTTGTATCTGGGGTGGATATGGAACCATGTCCCTTTTGGATTATTTAGATTATGATGCAACCAAAAAGAATCGGCAGATTTTTGCCGGTTTTAGTGATATTACAGCGATGCATTTGGCCATTGGCCAAAAATCAGGGCTTGTGACCTATCATAGCCCTGCGCTTTATAGCGAGAAACGGCCAACGACAGCGGAAGCTTTCGAGCAATTCTGGGATAAAATCGAAAACGTGGAGCGAGAGCGTGAACTAAAAAATCTGAATGGGGAAGATTTTCAGGTCCTTCGGGAAGGAGATTTTGAAGGGATTGTAACGGGTGGCAACATGACCCTTGTTAGTCGACTAATGGGAACGGAATACGAGATTGATACGAAGGGTAAAGTTTTATTTTTGGAAGAAGTAGGAGAAATGCCATATCGACTTCATGGAATGCTTTCACAGCTTCGGATGGCTGGAAAGCTACAAGATGTGAAGGGGATTTTGATTGGCGCCTTAACGGATTGTGACACGAAAGGGCGACCGGGAAGTGCGATGGCATTGGTACAGGATGCATTAGAAGGAATTGACATTCCAATTATTGCAAACGTGCGGGCAGGGCATATTAAGGATCCGATTACGATTCCACTTCATGGAAAGTTAAAAGTTTCAGGAGGACGGATTTGGCAGTGTGCTGCAGAGTGAATGGATAGCGTATTACAGGAGTTAGAATAGGAGTAGGTGGATGCAGGAATGGATGAAAAGCAGAATGAATCAATGGAGTATCTGTTTGATATTATCAGCGTCTGCTTTAATAATAACAGCCAGATGTTCAAGTGAGTTTGCACATTGGTATAGTATGCACATTTATCAGGGAGTTGTAAATGTAATTGGAAGAGCAATGGGGATGATACCGATTTCTGTATCAGAAAGTCTGCTGTACCTTTTGATTTTTGCGGCTCTTTATCAATTCGTTAGAAGAATTTTCGGTACTTATAAAAGGAGGAATGGAGGAAGAAGTGTTTTTTTCCTGATGTCGGTACTGTATTTTTTATATGTGGTAAATTGCGGTGTGAATTATCAGCGGGAATCCTTTGCGGAAAATATTGGGTTGGAAATTCCATCTTATACGGTGGAAGATTTAAAGACGGTATGTCGAAAACTGACGAAAAAGGTCAATGAAACTGCAAATCAGGTATCGCGCGGGGAGGATGGGACTATGATCCTTCCAGAGGAGATAGACCGACAGGCGGTGGAAACGATGGAAGCGCAGGGAAAAGTATATGAAGTACTTTCCGGCTGTTATCCAAAGCCGAAGGGGCTTCTGTTTCCTTGGATTTTATCGATACAGAATTTGACAGGAGTATATTCTCCGTTTACCGTTGAAGCCAATTATAATACGGAGATGCCAGCTTATAATATTCCCTTTACAGCATGCCATGAACTCTCCCATCTTCGTGGATTTATGCAGGAGGAAGAGGCGAATTTTATTGCATATCTTGCGTCCAGTCAGTCGGATTATAAGGAGTTTCAATACAGTGGATCTTTGATGGGGTGGATTTATTGTATGAATGTACTTTATCAAGTGGAGTATGATTCCTGGGAAACGATTCGTGCAGAGTTATCGCCTCAGGCAGAGGCTGATTTGGAGGCAAATAGCAAGTTTTGGGGAAAATATGATACGAAAGTGGCGGAAGTGGCAAATCAGGTTAATGATACGTACTTGAAAGCAAATGGCCAAAGTGATGGCGTAAAAAGTTATGACAGGGTGGTGGATTTAATCGTTGCGTATGAAATGCAGAAGGGAGGGCTGACACCAATCACGGGAAATTAGTGATTTCTCAAAGAATAAAGAAAGTAGCCATGCACAGAAACAAAAAAAGAGAAAAAAAGAGAAAACAAAAGAAAAGAGGAAAGGAAGGAAAAAGAAATGGAAAAAACGGAAATGTCATGTATTGATTGCGCGGTGAAAAATTGTGATAAAATGGACAGCAAATATCCCGAATTCTGTTTGACGACTCACATGGATGAACAGGTACTAGAAGAGGCCATGAGATGCTATACAGAGGCGCAGAATCATAAGGTCATGCTCGCCGCAGCAGAGGTGGAGGCAGATCATTACTGTCAGTATACAAGGGTAGAGGAAATTATTACATTTGCCGAAAAGATAGGAGCCAAGAAGATCGGCATTGCGACCTGTGTTGGCTTGCTGAAGGAGAGCAGAATATTGGCATCTATTTTAAGGAATCGTGGATTTGACGTGTTTGGAATTACCTGTAAAGCAGGAGTACAGAAAAAGACTTCTGTAGGAATTCCCGAAAGATGTAATTGTGTGGGGGAAAATATGTGTAATCCCATTCTTCAGGCAAAGATGCTGAATGCCGCAAAGACGGATCTAAATGTGGTAGTTGGATTGTGCGTGGGGCATGACAGCTTATTTTATAAATATTCGGAAGCGTTAACAACGACTGCCGTAACGAAGGATAGAGTGCTGGGTCATAATCCGGCGGCAGCATTATATACTGCGGATTCCTATTATTCAAAATTAAAAAAATAGAACGTTAAGAACAACAGCCTTCAGGAGAATGTGTTTCCTCCTGAAGGCTGTATGCATTAGTCTAGTTTAATTCCAGATAAAGCCTGGGCAAAAGCGTTATTGATGGGTTCATCCTTTTGTTTCTTCAGATATTTTTGAACATCCTTTTTGGAAACACCGGCGCCTTCTTTTTCCCGTCGTTTTTTGAAAGCGGACAGTTTTTCTTTGTATCCGCACTGGCATACAAAGGTTTCTTCATCGCCCTTCTTGATCAGTTCCATTTTCTTATGGCAGTTTGGACACCGAGCATTGCTTGTGCGGGCGATAGTTTCGCGGTAGCCACATTCACGATCCTGGCAGACCAGAAGGCGGGCATTTTTGCCATTGACGGCAAGCATTCGTTTGCCGCAGCGAGGACATTTGCTGTTGGTTAAATTATCGTGGCGGAAGGTTCCGTCAGCCGTCTTGATTTCAGAAATCAACTCCTTTGTATAGGCTTGGATTTCTTTAATAAAGGCTCGATCCTTTTGGGACCCCTGGGCGATTTTGGACAGCTTCATTTCCCATTTGGCAGTCAGTTCCGGCTTTTTAAGATCTTCAGGAACAAGCTCTAAAAGCTGGCGTCCTTTGGAAGTGATTAGAAGTTCGCTGCCCTTCTTTTCGATCAGAAATGAGTGGAATAATTTCTCGATAATATCAGCTCTAGTGGCAACGGTTCCAAGGCCGCCTGTTTCACCGAGGGTTTTGCGAGCCTGCGCATCCTTAGACTCCATATATTTTACAGGATTTTCCATGGCGGATAAAAGAGTACCTTCTGTAAATCTTGCTGGAGGAGTTGTCTTCCCGGTGGTCATAGATAGCCTGCGTATGGAAAGAGTATCGCCTTTCGTCAGCTTGGGGAGCTTTTGGAGAGAACTGCTTTGCGCTTCTTTGTCATTAGGAAAATCACTGTCAGAATCATCTTCCCAGTCGGGAAGGTCCAGATTTTCATAGACGGCTTTCCAGCCAGCGGCAAGAACGACCTGTCCCTTAGCAGTAAATGTTTCTCCACTGACAGATGCTTTGATGGTCGTCTGTTCATATTCGGATGCCGGGTAGAAAACACTGATAAATCTGCGTACGACTAAATCATAAATTTTCCGTTCTTCGTTCGTCATATGTGTCAGTGGGACGGATTCTTCGGTAGGTATGATTGCATGGTGATCACTGACCTTGCTGTCATCGACAAATGTTTTCGAGGTTTTCAAAGGGGCTTTTAGAAGCGCTGGAATATAAGCTTTGTAAGGTCCTGTATTGCAGGCTTTTAACCGTTCTTTGAGGGTCGGAACAATATCATTTCCAATATAACGAGAATCCGTCCGAGGATAAGTCAGAACCTTGTGGTTTTCATATAGACGCTGCATAATGTTCAGTGTCTGTTTGGCAGAAAATCCAAAGCGTCTGTTGGCATCTCTTTGAAGTTCTGTCAGATCGTAGAGACCAGGAGCGGGAATCTTTTTTGCTTTTTTCTGCACAGCGGTGATGGTAAGATCGGAGTGGTTTATAAGCGACTGCAGGTTTTGAATCCTCTCTTTATGAAAAGAACGGGACGTTCCATGCTTAGAATCCTGCCAGGAAAAGGAAGCCGCGTCAGTGACCGCTTTCAGACCATAATATTCCTGAGGCTGAAAAGAACGGATCTCATCCTCGCGTTTGGCAATCATAGCAAGAGTAGGCGTCTGAACACGTCCGCAGGAAAGCTGCGCATTATATTTGCAAGTCAGCGCGCGGGTTGCGTTGATACCAACCAGCCAATCAGCTTCGGCACGGCTTTTAGCGGCAGAATAAAGATTGTTGTATTGGCGGCCATCCTTTAAATTCGCAAATCCTTCCCGAATTGCTTTATCCGTGACAGAAGAGATCCACAAACGTTTGATGGGTTTATGACAGCCGGTTTTCTCAAGAATCCATCTTGCGACAAGCTCTCCTTCGCGTCCGGCATCTGTTGCGATAATAATTTCTGAGACATCCTTGCGGAAAAGTTGAGATTTCACATGCTGAAACTGCTTGGATGTCTGTTTGATGGTTACCAGCTTCCAGTGATCGGGAATCATAGGGAGATAAGAAAGATTCCACTCTTTGAATTGCTTGTCGTATTCTTCCGGGTCTGCCAGTGTTACAAGGTGGCCAAGAGCCCAGGTTACAATATATTTACTGCCTTCGATTGCGCCAGGCAGAGCTTTGTGGCAGCTCAGCACTCGTGCGATATCGCGGGCAACGGATGGTTTTTCTGCTAATACTAGTGATTTCATAATCAGAACTCCTTCTATAAATCGAATCTGCTTTCAACATATCGAATTTATGGAGGTTTGTCAATCGAAAATAAAATGGAAGCGCATAAAAAAATCAAGAAATACAAATAAAATGTAAAAAACATCTTGCAAATATATAGAACTTATGTTATAGTATAACACGATCACGTTTTAAGAATAAAATATATGGCTCCATGGTCAAGCGGTTAAGACATCGCCCTTTCACGGCGGTAACACGGGTTCGATTCCCGTTGGAGTCATTTGGCGCCATAGCCAAGTGGTAAGGCAGAGGTCTGCAACACCTTCATCACCAGTTCAAATCTGGTTGGCGCCTCTTGAGGAACACGGAAATCTTGAAAAAGATTTCCGTGTTTTTTCTTGTGCAACAGGATGGGCGGATGATATGATGAAGCAGGAACCAGTGAGAGAATTTATGGGGATATGCTTATGAAAAAATGGAAGATCAGCAGTGAAATTGTCTATTTGATTGGGACGGTGATTTTAGCACTTGCAACAGCAATGCTGACAGCGGCGGATTTTGGATTGTCCATGGTAGTTGCGCCGGCTTATATCGTTAGTTTAAAGTTTGATTTTCTTACATTTGGACAGGCAGAGTATATTGTACAGGGGCTATTATTTGTTGTGTTCTGTATGGTGGTGATCGTGGTATCGTTGCTGCTTCTTCATAAAATAGAAGGGATCGGCCCCGGAACGGTTGTACTTGCGGGATGCAATGGGATGTTGATCGGCTGGTATGGGAAATGGTTTGACAGAAAGTTTGAGGCAGAGCCGACGTGGAAGCGGCTGGCGGGGAAGTTTGAGTTGTAAAAGGGTTGAAGAATCGGTATTAAAAGTAATGAGTTCACATATACTAATGGAAGAATAGCGATGATCGCGATCATGGACGTAGTTGTGACGAAAATTGCGCTGAAAATGCAGGATGTATTTATTGAGAATGTATATAAGACACGTCAGGCGTTGGAAAAAGAAAAATAGTATTTATATAGAAAATAGAAGAGGTTAAACTTGACTATGTTATAAAGATTTGCTATACTAAAGAGGTCGGTAGCAAGGCGCCATAGCCAAGTGGTAAGGCAGAGGTCTGCAACACCTTCATCACCAGTTCAAATCTGGTTGGCGCCTTTAAAAAGAGACCAAAATCTTTAGAGGAGATTTTGGTCTCTTTTTATATATTTAAGGAAAGAATCTAACTAAATCTAACGGAAATTTTAAATTCTTTGAATCACAAAAAAAATGAAAAAACTTCCAAAAAAAATCTATTTAAAATAAAATAGCCCGGTGCTATTGTAGATATAAAATGAAATTTTTTTTATAAAAGGAGGAAAAAGGATGAAAAGAAAGAGAAAATACTGGGGGGTGGCGAGTATTCTGCTTATTCTAGCCATGATATGTAGTTTACTCCCCGTAAATTATTTGGAAGCGTCTTCGTCTTCGGATAATGGAGATGGAACGTTTACAAATCCGGTTATTTATGCAGATGTTCCAGATTTGGATGTAATCCGTGTGGGAGACGCTTATTATATGGTAAGCACAACCATGCATTTGTCTCCAGGATGCCCAGTTATGAAATCTACGGACATGGTTAATTGGGAAATTGTCAATTATGTCTATGATACCTTGGGAGATGAAGACAAGCTGGCGTTGAGAAATGGAGAAAGCGATTACGGAAATGGTTCATGGGCAGCAAGTCTTCGGTATTTTAAAGAAAAATACTATGTGACTTTTGCAAGCTTAAGTACGGGAAAGACGTATATCTACTCTACGGCGGATATTGAAAATGGACCATGGCATAAGTCAGAGTTTAAGGGATATCTTCATGACATTTCTCTTCTTACGACAGAAGACAAGATGTATGTAGTGTATGGAAGCGGTACCGCTCTTTGCCGAGAATTGTCAGAAGATGAAAATGGAGATATTTCTTTTGGAGAAGAATCTACATTAATTAAACATACAGCACTTGATAACGAAGGAAATCCGGTTAATGGTGCGGTAAATTATGTTTCAGAAGGAATTCACGCATATCAGATTGGGGATTATTACTATCTGTTTATGATTCAATGGCCAAGCGGCGGACGCCGCCAGGAGATCTGCTGGAGATCGAAAACGCTTGATTCAAAAGGCTGGGAGAGCAGAAAGATCTTTGATTCAGGCTTAGAGTTCGATGGCAAGATGGATGAAGCTGGGGTTGCCCAGGGCGGAGTTGTAGAGACGAAAGATGGAAAGTGGTATTCATATTTATTCCAGGATCACGGATCAGTCGGAAGAGTTCCGGTGCTGGTTCCGGTGGAATGGAAAGATGGCTGGCCGGTGTTTGGTGATGAGAATGGCAAAGCAGAATCAGTTATGAAGATTCCGGGAGTCTCAAGTGATGAGAAGAATATTGTAGTATCCGATGAATTCTATAATGGAGAAACCAGAAAAGTTTATTCGGATAAAGATGCGGTTGTTCAATCTTCTGAAGAGCCAAAAAAGGCAGTGAAGAATAAAGAAAATAAGGCAGAGAAAGAAATAGTCGAAGTGCTGAAAAACGGCGGATTTGAAGAAGGAACGAAAGGCTGGACAACACAGCAGCCGGGAACACTTACGGAAGTGACAGATGTGATTGTAAGTGGAGAAAAGGCTGTAAAAGTGACGGATAGAACGTTGACCGCATCAGGTCCAAAGCAGGTGATTACCGGTAAAATAAAGGCTGGACAGAAAGTCAATGTCAGCGCCAAAGTAAAGTATGATGAAGGGCCAGACGTTAGGACTTTTAATATTTGCATTCAGAATAATAAAGATGGAAATGTATGGGATGGAATTGAAATTGCGGCCACAGCCGAAGTGAAAAAAGGAGAGTGGACGACAATTCAGGGAAGCTATACGATTCCGGCCAATGCAGATATGTCTTATAGTGGACTTTTTGTTGAGACAGGATGGGTACCAGAGCCTTCCAAGGACAAGGATCTGATGGATTTTTATGTGGATGACGTATCCTGCAGTTATGAAGCAAATTACGGTATTATTGAAAACGGTGGATTTGAATCTGGTTTAGACCCATGGCAGATGCAGGATGGCAAAGGAAAATTAGAAGTTACGGATGCAGATGCAGCATCAGGAACATACAGTGTATTGGCAAAAGACAGAGTGGCAACAGGAAATGGTCCGATGCAGAACTTGACAGGTAAGGTGAATGCAGGCAGAAAGTATAAGGTTGCTGCGAAAGTAAAATATACATCAGGACCAGACAGCAGAGATTTTGCATTTACCTTCCGTTACGGAGATGGAACGTTTAAAAATGCCCAAATTGCAACGGTAAAGAAAAATGAATGGACACTGATAGAAGGAAGCTACAAGATTCCGGCAGATGCAGATATGTCAGATGTCTGTGCATTTCTTGAGACGACATGGACAGTAGAACAGGATAAGAAGAAGGATTTAATGGATTTCTATGTAGATGATGTCTCAATTGTCGAAGAACCAAAAGATGAGCAGATTGAAAATGGCGAGAACGATTATAATGGATCAAATTTGAAGCTGGAATGGCAGTGGAATCACAATCCAAATAATAATAACTGGTCATTGACAGAGAGAAATGGTTATCTGCGTCTGACAACGGGAAATGTTGTGACGAATATTGTTGAAGCTCGAAATACTTTGACACAGCGAACATATGGACCAGCTTGTTCCGGCGATGTGGCTTTGGAGGTTTCAGGCATGAAAAATGGTGATGTAGCAGGTCTTGCTGCATTCCAAAAGCATTATGGATACGTCGGAGTCAAGATGGAAGGCGGAACCAAATATTTGGTTATGGTGAAGACGGAAAGTGATGATAACCCAAATGGAAATGAGATCGAACGGGTAGAACTTGATCCTTCTGTAGAGAGAGTTTATCTGCGTGCAGATATGGACTTTAAACAGAAGACGGATAAAGCGGTATTCTTTTATAGCCTGGACGGAAAAGAGTGGTCTCAGATTGGCGATACTCTGCAGATGGCATATACGCTTCCGCATTTCATGGGATATCGCTTCGGATTATTTAATTATGCGACTATAGAAGCCGGTGGATATGCAGATTTTGATTATTTCCACGTGGGAGATATGGGAGCAGAAAGTGCGCCGACAGGATTGAATGTATCGTTAGAGGATATCGAAGGGGTATCAGGAATTGCAAATGCAGAGGTGAAGCTCCCGATTCAAATGGACGCACTTCCGGATGGAGAGTATTCCGGAATTGAGATGTCTATGAATATTCCAGAAGAATTCCGAGTGGCAGATGTTGCTTTCCAGGACAAAAATGTATCAGGAAATACTTCTTATTCTTACTTGAATGGACGACTGGTTCTTTCAGTTACAGGGGATAAAGTTGATTACAACAATACAGAAGGACAGGAATTTGCAACGGTAACATTGCGATTAGCGGATTATCTTACCGAAGATAAGACGGTAACAGTGCGTACAGACTATGTAAAAGTAGCAGGAGGAAATGTAAGCTACAATGTAGACCAGGCAGTGTCCAATATCTCTATGACAAAGCTGAAAACGAGTGCATTGGCAAAAATCCCAGGCTACTCAAATCCGGTTATTGATTATGATTTTGGGGCGGATCCATTTGCGCTTACTTATGATGGCCGGGTTTACTTATATATGACAGCCGACCAGTTCGAGTATGATGCCGAAGGAAATTTGATTGATAATACATACAGTAAGATTAATAAGTTGCATGTGGTTTCTTCCGCAGATATGGTGAACTGGACAGATCATGGATTTGTTCAGGTGGCGGGAGAAAATGGAGCAGCTAAATGGGCAAATAATTCCTGGGCTCCGGCAGCAGCTTATAAGAAAATCAATGGAGAAGATAAATTCTTCCTGTATTTCTGTAATGGCGGAGGCGGCATCGGAGTGCTCGAGGGAGACTCTCCGGTGGGACCATTTAGAGATCCAAATGGAAAAGCACTTGTAGATGCCAGCACACCAGGAGCACAGGGAGTTACCTGGATTTTTGATCCGGCTGTTATGGTGGATGATGATGGAACCGGATATTTAGTGTTCGGCGGAGGAATTCCAAACGACCAGGATAATGCAAGCTGCCTGAATCCAAAGACGGCAAGAGTGATGAAGCTGGGAGATGATATGACCAGCGTTGAAGGCGAAGCTGTGATGATCGATGCACCGTGTATGTTTGAGGATGGTGGCATTCACAAGGTTAATGACCAGTATTATTATACCTATTGTTCTAATTTTTCAGGTGATCATTCAAAGATAGCAGGATATCCGGGATATGGAAACATTTGCTATATGGTAAGTGATAATCCGATGGGACCATATGAGTACAAGGGAGAAATTCTGCAGAATCCGCATACATACTTTGGTGTAGGCGGCAACAATCATCATGCTATTTTTAACTTTGACGGAAAATCCTATATCACCTATCATGCACAGACGCTGGGTCAGGCAATGGGTATTGAGAAAGGATATCGATCCACACATATTAATGAGGTATTCTATTATGCAGACGGAGGCATTAAGGAGATTATTGCCGATCGCGAAGGAATCAGCCAGCTTCACACAATAGATCCATATGCCAAGACTGCAGGAGAAACCATTGCATGGCAGTCTGGAATACAGGTGGAAGACTGTGAAGAAAAAGGAAATGGACTTTCAGCGGTAAACAATAGAAAAGTAACCGGTATTAACCCTGGAGATTGGGCAGCAGTGGCCGGTGTAGATTTTGGAATGGAGGGAGCAGCATCCTTCACAGCGAAAGTTGCATCTGAGGCAGGAGGAACGATAGAGCTTAGAGTTGATTCACCGGATGGAGAAGTGGTGGGAACACTTGACGTTCCGGCAGGAGATGGATCCTGGAAGGAGTTAAGCTGCGAAGTAAAAGACCTGACAGGAACACATAATGTTTTCTTTGTGTTTAACGGAGATTCCAAGGAAGATAATCTGATGAGCATCGATGAATGGCAGTTTACAGAAAAGAAAGCAACGGCGCCAGATAAGAGCAAGCTGGCAGAAGTAATTGAGCGGGCGTCTAAGGTGGATGTTTCTAAGTATACAGAAGAAACAGTAGAAAAGATGCGGGAAGCATTCTCTGAAGCACAGAAAGTCTATGATGATCAGGAGGCAACAGAGAGCGAGATTGCAAAAGCCGTAAAAATGCTGGAAGATGCACTGGAGAATCTGAAATTAAAGGAGAATGAAGGTTATAAGGTGCTGGAAGGAAGCGACAGCAAGTGGACACGAGGCTCAAAAGAAGGTCTTACATTTAAAATCAGTAAAGGTAAGTTTGATCATTTAGAGATAAGCGGTGTCGTAGTTGACCCATCTCAATATACCTTTGATGCAGAAAATATGACAATCCTAGTTCGACCGGAGTATTTAGACAGCCTCGCGGAAGGTGTTTATACGGTTGCATTTGTTTATAGCGACGGCGGAGAGGCTTGTGCAAAACTAACGGTTGTAGTACCGGATGCTGGAGATGGTCAAAATAATGGAGGTAATCAAGGCGGCAGCGGTAATAGCCAGGGAGATGGCGGAAGTGGAAATGGTACGGTGAAAACCGGAGATTCGGCTAATGTTGTTTCCTGGGGTGTGCTGTTAATTCTGGCGATGTTCGGAGCTGGAATGGCAGTGCGGGCAAAAAGAAAAAAATAATATTGTAGAGTTGCCTGTTTAGGGACAGGGTGAAAGTTAATTGGGGACGTGTACAAATGAAAAAAACTCCGTCCCCAATGTAGTATAGAACATCATAATAAGTGCTAACAGATATGCTAAAAATCAATTGGCTTTTTGCGTGTGTGGTCGATATACTGAAACTAGTGTATAAAATAGAGGAGGTAATTAGTATGTCCATTACAGCGGAAACAGCGAAAAATCATGCAAAGGATCCGGCGGTATTATGCTGCAGAGCCGAAGCGGGAATCACGATTGAACCGGCGAACTTAGAAGATCCGGCAATCTTTGATGAGTTGGTTGATTCTGGGTTGTTAAATTTGGAGGGCTGTTTAACAATTGAGCAAGTTCTGGGAGCAAAGCTTACAAAGACGAGTGATTCACTTTCCCCATTGACTGTGGATAATGTGGAGGGAATCCAGGAAGTGTCCGCAGAAGAACCTAAGGAAGAGTCCCCGGCAGAGGCTCCGGTAGTGTCTGTGGAAGGGGCAGTGACTACAATTAAACATGGAAAAGTTGTGATTTCTATTAAAGAAGGAAGAGATATTTATTTAGAATTGCCTATTTAGGGACAGGGTGAAAGTTAATTGGGGACGGAGGTTTTTTTAAAAAACTCCGTCCCCAATTAACTTTAATATTCTATCCACAAATACCTTCGCATGTTCAAAATCCAAGCTATCCGGATGGGTGAGGGCATTGTCGAAGTTGCGGATGCAAAAATCCATTTTTTCGGCGTTTTCCGGCGTGCGGAGCGTTTCGTATTTTTTGCGTACTTGTTGAGGCATCCGTCCTTGGCAAAGGAAAGAACCCAGATACTGATTGTCAGACTCAATCCAGACGCTGACGCTGCAGGAGATAGCCTGGTAGTATTCTGGGGAATCGCCCATTCCGCAGGTGCCGAACAGGGCGATTTGCTTGCCGCTTAAGCTGCTTAGGAAATCGCTGACGGTCATGCTGCAGGTACCCTGATGAACGCAGAAGCCTATGAAATAGATTTTGGCTTCCGGGATAGTTTTATCAGTGGTGATATCGATCAGGTCTTTTGAATTGCCCGGAAGGCGCGAAAAAATAGTGGCAGCAAGCTTCTGGGTATTGCCTGTTTCGCTTTGATATAGTACAAGATAATCTAACATGGAAGATCACTCCTCTCTGTTTTAGATATAATTTCCGCCGGTTGGAACTCCGCCTCCGCAGCAAAGACCGCCGCCTCCGCAGCAGAGATTGCAGACCAGATTGGCAATGCAAAGCTTCATGCAGAAATTTCCGCCGCTGGTAAAGGTTGTCTGATAAGGTCCTTGTTGTTCCTGATACCAGGTGCCGCCGCGCTCAAATCGGTTTACAAGCATTTGATACTGCATGTTGTCCGGTTCCAGCCGAAGAGCTTCTTTTGCGTGCTGCAGGGCGATAACGTTATTGCCTGCGCCGGAGTTGGCAAGCGCGCTGTAGTAATACCAGAGCGCATTTCGCCTGGTGATAGGATTTAGCAGGTTTAGAGCTTCCTGATAATGTCCGCTGTTAATAAAATTAAAGGCAGCCCGCATATGGAGCTCGTCCTCGCTTTCTGCGGCGCCGGATCCGGCTTGCTGATATTGACCGTTAAAACCCCGGAAGGTTCCAAAACCGCCGAAGTCTCCGAAGTCGCCATATCCGCCACCGTAGTTGCCATATCCGCCGGAAGAACCGTGGTTGCCGGAAGCATTGGAAGTTCCATATTCCCGTTCCTTCATAATCTGTTGATAGGCTTGCTGAACTTCTTTGAATTTGGCTTCAGCCTGATCTTTGTTGGGATTATTGATATTGGCATCCGGGTGATACTTCCGGCTGAGCGAGCGGTAAGCTTTTTTGATGTCATCGTCGGAGGCACTTTGTGATACACCTAAGATGCTGTATGGATCTAACATTTTTTATTCTCCTGTATTCTGATTTTTGGTGGCAGATGATGGATTTGCTGCTTCTTCCTGCTGCTTTTTCCTTTTGGCAGTGACTGCTGTGTATCGGCACCACACGCCGGAATATAGAATGTTGCGGAGAATTTCGGCGTGCAGGAGAATGGGAAGTTTCTCGAAGCTTCTGGAACATTCCGATATCATCAGAGTTAAGAGCGTTCGACAATCTTCAGCGAAATTTTTATTATTCTGAAAATCATTTTTTAACGGATTATAGTTCCCGGATGCGAGATCGTCCTCAACATCCTCATATGCGTCCATTAAGTAAATAAATTTTCCAAGAAAGAATCCTATTTTCCGAAGGTAAGGTTCCCATTCATCTTTTTGATAGACAAAGCATTCCGCCATAATATTTCCAAATAGTCCGGCCATCCGGTCGATACTTTGTTCATTCTGCTTCTCAAGTCTGGAAATTTCCTGCAAATTCTGGGTCACGACAGCAACCTTTTGGGGATATTTCTGTTCGATTTCCCGAATGCAAGGGGATAGAACTTTCGCGGCGGCACGGCTTTTCAGCTTGTGCTCGTCTTCCCAGTCATCCTTGCATTTGTAATAGCAGAGAATCATGTTGATAGCGGCTGCATAATCGGTATATAAATTGGTTCTGGCAGCGTGTTTTTCCAGTGGGTGTGCAATACAGCTGATTGTGTCAAGCCTGGTGTCAGGCTCATACAATCCGGTTAACAGAACGACCAGAAAAGTCATGTCATAGGATAAAGTCATCTGACCTCTCTTACCATAACATTCTTTTAGCTGTTTGCAAAGTCCGCAGTAGTAGGATTGATACATATCGAAATCTTTGAATTTCATTTCCGCCTTATTAATTGCAATATAACCAAACATTTCAGGTTCTCCTAACTGTTTTTGATAAATGTAGTATTACATTTGGGGCAGCGGATTTCAATGCGTCCCTTTCCTTTTGGAACACGGATTTTTTGGTGGCAGGTAGGACACTTATAGATGTGATGGGTTTTGCGTTGTGCCATCAGCTTCTTCTGTTGTCCAAAGAAGCTGCGAATTTTATAGGTTTTACTCAGATACTGCTGATTTTCTGTAGCACGTTTGTAGGTGTTTCTGGAAAACATTCTATAATAAGAATAAATGATTAAGAACCAGGCAAGCAGTGAAAGCAGGAAGCTGTCCATCCAGTTAGACAGAAGTGCAGCGATTAATCCTGTAAAGATGGTGAACTTCCCAAATGAGTCAATACCGTATCTTCCTGCCATAAATCGTATTAGTTTATCTTTCATATGTCTGAACCTCCTCAAGTCTGAAATGGAAGAAGCCATTTCTATCATATCTTCCATCATACGATGAGACGTGGGAAAGTCAATAAACTACGCATAAACTTATTAGAAAATTATATAAAGTTTTTTTTAGATGTGTTACAATGTACGGAAAGGGCAGAGCCAGGCCGGAAGGCATGCATCGGCTGCGCTTGCGCAAAGAGAGGCATGCCTTTCGATCTGGCGAGCGAAGCGAGCGAGGAAAACCGAAGGTTTTGCGCAGCTATGCCCGCAGAAGCGAGCGAGGAAAACCGTGGGTTTACGCAGCTATGCCCGCGGAAAGGGTAGAAAGGGGATTGCAATGAGGGAATTAACCAAATTGATTCGAGCGGATATGCGTCCGGCGCTTGGCGTGACGGAGCCGGGAGCGATTGCATTTGCAGTGGCAAGTGCGAAGAGCCATGTTGCGGGAGAAGTGAAAAAGGTCCATGTAGCATTGAATTCAGGAATGTATAAAAATGCATTTACATGTGGAATTCCAAATTCTTCCCATTTTGGAAATTTATATGCGGCAGCACTTGGCACAGTGGCAGCAGATGCTAAGAAAGGATTAGAATCACTGGATGCAGTTACGCCGAAGGATGACGTGTTGGCGGAGCAGATGGTTGCAGATGGAAAGGTTGAGGTGGTTTTAGATCACATCGGATCAGAGATCACGATTGATGCAAGGGTAGAGACCGAGACGGATAACTGTGTGGTCAGTATCCGTGGAAGTCATACAAATATTGTACAGATTGTGAAAAACGGAATCTGCATCTGGCAGATGAAAGAAGATGCAAAAGAAGAGGAGAAAGAAGAGCCGGAGAAAGTCGCAGGAGCTTTTGCGGGAGCCGATTGTAAGGGAACGGGCGCTGGTAGCGACATACCGGTCATTCACCGCTATACGCTGGCGCAGATTCTTTCTTATGTACGGGAAGTTCCGGCAGAAGAAATAGCATTTATCGGGGATGCATTTACCATGAATCTGGAACTTTTGCAGGAAGGAATTCGTTCAACGCGGACGACGATTACGCCGATGCTTTTAGAGGAAAATGGGCAGGAGCTGCTCTCAGAAAATGCACAAAGCACAGCACAGCTTCTTTGTAATGGAGCGATCGAGGCCAGGGTATTGGGACTTAGCCGTCCGGCAATGAGTATTACAGGAAGTGGAGCTCACGGAATTATTGCGACGATGCCATTGTATGCATATGCGAAGGTGCATAAGGAGCGTGTGTCAGAAGAAGCGCTTCTTAGAGCCACGGCGCTTAGTTACTTAATTACGATGTATATAAAAGAGTACTCCGGGAAGCTTTCGGCATTTTGCGGCTGTGGAATTGCAGCGGGAACAGGAATGGCGTGCGGGCTTGCCTATCTGCAGGGCGCAGAGGAAGAGGCATTTACGAATGTAATTCAAAATATGGCGAGCGGCCTTACGGGAATGATTTGCGATGGCGGAAATCATGGATGCGCAATGAAAGGAATTGTGGCGGTTGACGCAGCATTTCGAGCAGCGGATATGGCGAAAAAAGGCATTTGTATTGAACATATTCATGGGATTAATGGAAGGACACCGGAGGATACCATGCGGTATATGGGAATGATTGCATCTCCGGGAATGGTAGAGACGGAAAAGACAATTGTAGAAATCATGGAACAGAAGTAGTGAGGAGTAGACATGAAGGAAGACGAGAAAATCAGAGATAAGAATAGAAGGGCACCACAAAGCGGGGGCGGAAGCAGGGAGGATGTGCCGCATAGAACCAGTATTAAGGCGGCAAGAGAAGCGCAGCATAGCCATCGGCCAAAGACGACGCAGCCGGCAGGGGAAGCGAAGAAGGCTTCAAGACCAGCAGGAGAACGAGCAAGTCGCCCAGCAGGAGAGCGAGCAACTCGACTGGCAGGAGAACGAGTAAATCGCCCGGCAGGAGAGCGAGCAACTCGCCCGACAGGAGAACGAGCAAGTCGCCCGACAGGAGAGCGAGCAACTCGTCCGGCAGGAGAACGAGCAAGTCGCCCGACAGGAGAGCGAGCAACTCGCCCAGCAGGAGAACGAGCAAGCCGCCCGACAGGAGAGCGGGCAAATCGCCCGACAGGAGAGCGGGCAACTAGGCCAGCTGCAAGAACGGCGGGTCAGACGGAAGAAGGAAGAACTACGAGACAGACGGCGGAGCAGAAAAACGAGGAAAGAAAACAGACGAGGATTCATCCGGAACGCGAGACGAAGTCAAGAAGCATTCATCAAAAAGCGGATTCTCACGAGAAAAAACTGGGAAAGAAATCAGGAAAGAAGTCGGGGAAAAAATCGGATGAGAAAAAGGGGAAAAAGAAGAGTAATCTGATTTCTAATATTATCTTAGTTGTTGCAATTATTGTATTTTGCGTGTCAGCATTTCAGCTGTTTAATATCTTCAAAGGCTACCATGAGGGACGTAGCGAGTACGATAAAGTGCGAAAACTGGCAGTGACAACGGATAAGAAGAAAGCGGATAAAGAGACTGGTGATGGATTTCAGGTGAATTTTGAAGAGCTTTTAAAAATGAATCCGGATACGATCGGCTGGATTCGGTTTACGCCGGAACCGGCTCAGATTAATTATCCGATTGTACAGGGACAGGATAACGAAAAGTATTTGAAAACGACCTTTACGGCAAATGAAAATACGCTGGGAGCTATTTTCCTGAATGTGGATAATCTTTCCGATTATTCGGATAAGAATAGTATTATATATGGACACCGTATGAAGGATGGGTCTATGTTCCGGCACTTACAGGATTATGATTCAAAGTCATTTTGGGAAAAGAATCCGTACTTTTATATTTATACATTGGATGGACGAAAGCTGACGTATCATATTTATTCGGCAGGTCAGGTGGAAGACACTTCGGATACTTATTTGACGTCATTTGAGTCGGAAGAAGCGTATCAGTCATTTTTGGATATGACGAAAGAGGTGGCTATGTATGATACTGGCGTAGAGGTTACGACAGAAGATAAGATTGTGACGCTGTCAACCTGTACCAGCGCCAGTGACGAGCATCGTTTTGTTGTGCGGGGAGTTCTGGAAAAAGAAGAGCAGGTGAAAAAGTAATGAATCAATATAATTATGAAGTTGGAGATGTTGTTACGTTGAAAAAGCAGCATCCATGCGGAAGCAAAGAATGGGAAATCCTGCGTGTTGGAGCGGATTTTCGCTTGAAATGCAGAGGATGCGGACATCAAATTATGATTTCCCGCCGAATCGTAGAGAAAAATACAAAGGATTTAAAGAAAAAGCTTGAAACGGATGGAAGAGTATGATATCATACTGAATTGTGATACGATAAATTTGCTGTGTGTAAATGCAGCAAAATCCTTGCTCCCACATAAGTTGAGCGGGGGCCAAAAGACCAGAAGGAGGTGCAGACGACATGAACAAATATGAATTAGCTGTTGTTGTCAGTGCAAAAATCGAAGATGACGAGAGAGCTCAGGTTATCGAAAAAGTAAAGGCTTTAGTAGAGCGTTTCGGTGGCAAGATCTCTGATGTCGATGAATGGGGTAAGAAGAGATTAGCTTACGAGATTCAGAAGATGAAAGAAGCATATTACTATTTCATCCACTTCGAGTCTGATGCTGAGACTCCAGGCGAAATCGAACAGAGAATTCGCATCATGGACAACGTGCTCAGATATTTATGCGTTAGACAAGAAGCATAAGCAGGAAGAAGAGGTATTTATATGAATAAAGTAATTTTGATGGGACGCTTAACAAGAGATCCTGAAGTGAGATATTCACAGGGAGAAAATCCTTTGGCGATTGCAAGATATACCCTGGCTGTTGACCGTAGATTTAAGCGTGATGGAGAGGCGAGTGCAGATTTTATTAACTGCGTGGCCTTTGGAAGACAGGCAGAACATGCTGAGAGATATTATCGTCAGGGACTTCGCGTTACAATTTGCGGACGCATTCAGACGGGAAGCTATACGAACAAGGATGGCGTGAAGGTGTATACAACAGAAGTTGTTGTAGAAGAACAGGAATTCGCAGAGAGCAAAGCTGCGAGCGATGCCAATGTGGGAAGTTTCCATGCTGCTCCATCACCGGCACCAGCATCTGACGCGGGTGACGGCTTCATGAATATTCCAGATGGAATTGATGAAGAATTACCGTTCAACTAAGATTCAGGAGGTAAAGCAAGATGGCTTACGATAAAGGAAATCGTCCAGAAGGCGGCTTCAAGAGAAGAGGCGGCGGACGCAGAAGAAAAAAAGTATGCGTATTCTGTGGAAAAGAGAATAACGAAATCGATTACAAGGATGTAGCAAAATTAAGAAAATACATCTCTGAAAGAGGAAAAATTCTTCCAAGAAGAATTACAGGAAACTGTGCAAAGCATCAGAGAGCATTGACAGTAGCAATCAAGAGAGCTCGTCACATTGCATTAATGCCATACGTACAGGACTAATATCGATACGAATATGTATGCAAAACCGCCATTACTTATGTGATGGCGGTTTTTCCGAATTAGGAAAACGGATAAAAAGGTTTTAAGATAAAAGGAGGCGGAGAAAGATGAAGTTGACAATACTGGGAACGGGAAATGCAACGGTATCAGAATGTTATAATACTTGTTTTGCGTTGACGGATGAGGAGAAGAGGTGTTTCCTGGTGGACGCAGGAGGCGGAAACCGGATTCTGAAAGTTTTGAAGGATACTGGAATTGAACTGGGAGAGATTCACGATCTTTTTGTGACCCACGAACACATTGATCATGTGTTGGGAGTGATCTGGCTGATTCGTATGATTGGACAGCGGATGAACCAGGGGAAATATGACGGGGATTTACGAATTTATTGTCATAAAGAATTGGCTGAGAAGATTCAGACAATTGCGAACCTGACCATTCAGCAAAAGGTCTGTAAACACATGGGGGAAAGAATTCAGTTTGATGTAGTGGAAAATGGGGATAAACGCGAAATCCTTGGAAAAACCGTGACATTTTTTGATATCATGTCCACAAAAGCAAAGCAGTTTGGCTTTACTATGACGGTGGAAAATGGGGATAAGTTTACCTGTGTGGGAGATGAACCATACAATGAAGCGAATTATGAATACGTGAAAGGAAGCACCTGGCTTCTCCATGAAGCATTCTGCCTGTTTGATGAGGCAGATAAATTTAAGCCTTACGAAAAGCATCACAGTACAGTAAAAGAGGCCTGCCAATTGGCAGAAGAACTGGGCGTTCCGAATCTTCTGCTATATCATACGGAAGAGACACATCTAAGCGAGAGAAAGAAATTGTATACAGAAGAAGGTAGAAGATACTACCATGGTAATCTGTATGTGCCGGATGATCTGGAAGTGTTTGAATTGTAGGAGAATTGTCAACGGGGACGGAGTTTTTTGAAAAAAACTCCGTCCCCGTTGATATTACCGCCACAAAATTTCGCAAGGTTCCAGCGTAATGCTTTCGCAATTTCCGTCGCCATCGTAGAAGTTCGTGGTCTGTGTTTCATTTGAGTTATTTAAGATTGCATATTTTCCACTCTCTGGGTATGCATTTACTTCGCAATTTAAGTTGTCGGCATACCAGATGTGGTACTGGTCTTCTTTTCCTGCTGCGTAGAACATTGCACGCATCAGGAGGCGAGTATTCTCGTAACTGTAAGGAAGACCGGAGATATAAACGCCGCGTCCTTTGCCATAGCGGTTGGATGCCATATGTACTTCGTTGTTAGAGTATTCGATAATTTCAGTATTAGCGCTCAGAGCGTAAATGTCGTGCTTGCTTTCGCCAAAATCAAAGTCGGAGATCCGATCTTCAGTAATAAAATGAGCGTCCAAAGCTGTCTTAAAGTATTTGTCGGTAGACAATGTGAAGCCAAGTTCCTTGTCCACACCCATAATATCAGCAAGCTGGAAGAAACGACCGCCGTGGTGAACTGCGGTTGGATCGCCAACGCCCAGGAAACCGCCGCCGTTATATACCCATTCACGAATTGTGGTGGTGAGCTTTTCATCCAGCCACTCTTCGCCGCCGGAGAATGCGGTTCCGGCATCACCGGCATTGATGATGACATCGATGTCAGCAGGAACTCCATTTTCCCGGATATCATCAAAGCTTAAGAACTGTACGTCAACAGCCGCACCGCTTAGAGACTCCAGAATACCAAAGTAGGAGTAAGTCTGTTTGTACCACAGCGCGTGAGCAACCATGTACGGCTGCCAGGAGCGGATCTTTCCCCAGGAGTTTAAGATGCCGACTTTCAGTCCGCAGTAAGGTTTCTTTCCCTTTACATTATCGTAAATCAGGCGGAATTCATCGGTTACCTTTTCGATATAATCCACGAATTTCGGGAATTTATAGGCGAGGCTTAAGTATCCGCCGTAACCGATCCGGTCTACCGGATTTCTCATTAGTGCACGTCTTGCGCTGAGCCAGTTGTCCACGGCTTCGATGCAAGGATCGTTTCCTTCGTAGAAAGTATCCGGGAAGAAATACGGAAGGAAGCGTCCTTCGGTATATTTTACACCAGGAATGTCGGAAATAAGACGTAAGGTTGCGCCGCCGCCCACGCTTCCAACGACAGCGTCCAGACCAATGCTTTCAAAATATGGTCCATATGGTTCGGTTCCGATCCAGTTGTCACCTAAGAACATCATCGCTTCGCTTCCGGCCTCGTGGGTCAAGTCTACCAGCTCTTTTGCTTTTTTTGCAACGAATCTTTGGATGAAATCCATATAGTCGCGGTATGCTTTGGTCGGTACACGGAAGGTGGAGTTGTAATAGCCGTTGTCCACAATGTCCTCCGGTCTTAATGCATAACCGTATTCTTCTTCAAATTCTTCCAGCGCTTTAATGGAAACCGTTGCGCCGTATCCAAACCAGTCTACAAATTTTTCTTTGGCATCTGCGTTGAATACCAAAGTAAAATGATAGAAAAATGTAGTGAAACGAACCACGTCGGTAGATGGGTTATCGATCAGCCACTGTTTCAGGTAGTCCTTTGCAAAGGCGCCGGAATTAGGCTGGCGCACATCAAAAGGAATTTCATGCGGCTTATCGCCCCAGTCATTGGTGATGTGGTTATACATCTGTGTTGGATCCCAGATCGCATACACGAAGAAGGATACCGTATATTCGTGAAATGGTTTTGCGTTCTTAATGGTAACCAGATCATTTTCCTGATCTACTTCCCAGTCAGAAGCAGGTACGACACGTCCTGTGGTGCGGTCGATGATTTCCCACCATTTTTTTGGATCGTGAACGTAGTCGGCAACAACCTGCTCGCGGTAATATCCATCCAGAAAGTCGATGGAGAGCGTGTCGCCGGTGGCCAGATTGTGCTTGGACATTAAAAGCATCTGCTGGCATTCGTCCATATGCTGCTTGGCAAATTCGTTGCGTCCCCTTGCAACGAAATAAGTCGTATATATCTTGGCGTCTAAAGACTTGATGTCGTCGTCCAGTTTGGTTCCGTCACTGTCACGCAGAGCATCGGCGCCCCAACGGTCAAGCATCTCCTTTGTTTCTTCTAAAAAGTTAGATTCACTTGGTAATGTAACCCGTCCTTTTGTCTTTGACATAATTTTCCTCCTTGTCTTCTGACAGCCGTCTGTGGGCTGCGGTAATATGACTAACAAAAGTATAGGGGATAATGGATGGGATTTCAATAGCACAATTGTCGACTTTTTTTGTACATTGTAAAATACATTTGATTTTCGGAAATAATTTTGGACAACCTTGTTTTTGGTTGGGGGATTTGGTAGTATTATAATTAGGAAAGGTTGCAGTGTCATGGAGTCAAAAGAGAAAGGGAGATTATGATGGCAGCGTCTATAAAAGTAGAAACAATCAGGAGTCGGGAGGAATTAGAAGAGGTGACCCCGTTTCAGGTGGATAACTTGCTTTGGGGAACAAAGAAGATTCCGAAGACTTATGGATATCTTGGGTTCGTGCCGAATGATGGCTTTTATTTGAAAATGATCTGTGAAGAGGCAGATCCTCTTCGTACTTATACGAAAGACCAGGATCCGGTTTATCAGGACAGCGCGATGGAAGCGTTTTTCTTGTTTGAATCGGGGAAAGAACGGCTGCCGAAGCCTACCTATCTTAATTTTGAGGCGAATGCCAATGGCGCGCTGATTGCGGAGTACGGAACAGAGCGGACTTACCGAACACGCTTTGGAAAGGAAACGAGGAGAGCGTTTGAATGTAAGGCTTTGATGGAGGAAGGGAAGTGGAGTGTTTCACTTCGGGTGCCGATTACGGCGCTGGAAGAAGTCTATGGCTCGCTTTCCCTGGGAGTTGGCAGCACATTTTCCTGCAACTTTTATAAATTGTCCGAGACGGCAGCTGTGGAGCATTATGCAGCGTACGCGCTGATTCCGACGAAGATTCCAAGTTTTCATATGCCGGAATATTTTGCGGAAGCAGAGATTGTGGAAGGACGAAAATAAGGCGGAGACGCCATGAGGAGGAATGAATCAATGAAGATTGTGAAGACAAGAGATTACAATGATATGAGCAGAAAGGCAGCAAACATTATTTCTGCACAGATTATAACCAAACCAGACTGTGTGCTTGGCTTAGCAACCGGCTCGACACCGATCGGCGCATACAAGCAGCTGGTGGAATGGTATGAGAAGGGAGATCTTGATTTCTCAGAGGTGAAGACCGTGAACTTAGACGAGTACAAGGGACTTCCAAGAACGAATGATCAGAGCTACTACTACTTTATGCATGAAAATTTATTCGATAAAGTAAACATTAACCCGGAGAATACCTATCTTCCAGATGGAACCAAAGAGGATGCGAAGGCAGAGTGTGAAGCTTATGAGGCGCTTGTAGAGTCACTTGGCGGAACAGACCTGCAGCTTTTGGGACTGGGACACAATGGTCACATCGGATTCAATGAGCCGGCAGCTGAGTTCCCGAAGACAACACATTGTGTGGATCTTCAGGAGAGCACCATTGAAGCGAATAAGAGATTCTTTGCATCTGCAGATGAGGTGCCGAGACAGGCATATACGATGGGAATCGGTACGATTATGCAGGCAAAACAGATCCTGGTGGTAGTAAGCGGAGAAGACAAAGCGGAGATCGTGGCAAAGGCGTTCTTTGGTCCGGTGACACCAGAGGTTCCGGCGTCCATTCTGCAGCTGCACAGAAATGTGACAATTGTGGCAGACGAGGCAGCGCTTTCTAAAGTTCCGAAGGAAATCTAGAAGAAAAATAACAATGGCTGGTGGAAGCTTAAAAGCTCCCATCAGCCATTGCTTTTATAGACGAGGCATACTCGGAAGGAGTCATGCCTGTGACTTTTTTGAACTGGCGGGAAAAATAATGAATGGAAGTATAACCCAGATGTTCCGAAATTTGAGTAAAGTTCATCTGATTGGTTCTCATCAATTCTTTCGCAGCATTGATTTTCATTAAGGAAAAATACTCGATAATTCCCATGTTGCACTGTTCTTTGAAGATTTTCTGAAGCTGAGACCGGCCGATTAGATTGTCGTGGCAGATCTGTTCAATGGTAACGCGGGTATTGAGTTTCTCTTCCAGGTAACCTACGATGCGGTTGAACACCTCTGTGTCGCTTCTGCTCTTGGTTGCCTTAATGGATTCGAGCCGGGGAAGGCGCTTGTGAAGCATAAGCGGTGCAGAGTATCTTCGGATCAGGTGAATGATGAACTGCGTCAGAAGCAGATGAATCATCTGCTCTGCGCCAAAGAGATCTGGCTCTTTCATTGGCATATTTTGGAGATATGGATCATCCAGGCGGCAGTCGAAGCACCGTCTTGCTTCTATTATAATGTCAGCCAGAAGATTGCGCTCTGTTTCATCAATTTGCAAGATCTTTTTTTTGAAAAAACGCATGGCATCATCGGTACACTGGAATGAGATGACAACCAGATTGGGGGCGATGCCGCTTACCGCCTGCACATTGTGAAATTCGTTGGGTTGATGAAAAGCAATGTCCCCTTTTTTTAAAATGGTGAAAGAGTCGCCGGCGGTTACGCCCACCTCTCCTTTATCTACGCAGATGAATTCCCAGAAATTGTGGGATTCTCCCTCAAAAGAAAAGTCATTCATATATTCAAAGTAATGAATGCTGTAAATTTTGCCAATATTTATTGAATTGTGGAGAGTAATTCCGTCATATCCCATAGTGAAATCTCCTCTGTTGGATTATATGTAGAAAAAAACGCCTGCTTTTTGGTGAATATTACAAGACTCTATCATGTATTATAGCCTGTTTTTGAGCAAAAATCAAAGGATAAATGCGAATTGTGCAAATTATGAAGAAGATAAGATAAAGATTTTTGATGGAGATTATACTACAATAGATTTATCAACCAAACAAACTTTATTAGGAGGTAAAGTGTTATGAAAAAGAAAATCGTAAGTGTTCTTCTTTGTGCAGCTATGGTAGCAGGTCTTGCAGTTGGATGCGGCGGCAAAGACGGCGGAGATGGCGGCGACAAAGGTGGGGACAAACTTGTATACTGGTCTATGTGGTCAGAGGAAGAACCACAGGCTAAGGTAATCAAGGAAGCCGTTGAGAAGTACACAAAGGATACAGGCGTGGAAGTTGACGTTCAGTTCAAGGGGCGTAACGGACAGCGTGAAGGTCTGGAGCCGGCACTTCAGGCAAAGCAGAACATCGACTTATTTGATGAAGATGTAAACCGTGTAAACGGATCTTGGGGAAAATACTTAATGGATCTGGAGGATGTGGCTGCAGATTATGAGAAAGAACATGGAAACGAGACTTTGTTCAAGATTGCTCGTACAGCAGGCGGCGGAACACTGAAATCCATTCCTTATCAGCCATCTATCTTTGGATTCTTCTACAATAAGACATTATTCAAAGAAGCTGGTATTGAAGCAGTTCCAACAACATGGGCAGAGCTTGATGCAGCATGCCAGAAGTTAGTTGACGCTGGTATTACACCAATCACTGGAGATACTACATATCAGACATCTACACTTGGATATCACTTGGGACGTTACCTTGGACAGGATGGAGTGAAAGCACTTGTAAACGATCCGGCAATTATGGAAAAGGTAGAAGCTGGTGATGTAGAAGATGTAAATTGGGATGACGAGAGAGTTCTGAAAGCATTAAAAGACTACGAAGACTTCGCTTCTAAGGGATATTTCTCTGAGAAGATGGCTTCTAATGTATATCCAGACGGACAGAACAAAGAGTTCGCACCTGGGGATGCAGCAATTATTATTTGTGGTTCCTGGCTGCCAAATGAGATCAAGGGCATGGTAGCAGATGATCTTGAGTGGGGATACTTCAACTACCCAGCAGTAGAAGGTGGAGTAGACGGAACTGAGGCTAACAACATTGCAAATCAGGTATTCGCAATCAACAAAGATTCTAAGAAATCTAAAGAAGCTATGGAACTGATTACCTATATTACAACAGGTGAGTTCGACAAGAAGATGACAGAGGAAGCTCTGTGTATCCCAACTGACAAAGCGAATGCAGATGCATGGCCGACAGAACTTACAGAAGTGAAATCAGGATTTGATTCTACAACCACTTATTATGACTGGGCGGTAGGCGCTGAGAACAATGCTGACTTAACATCTGCTATGCAGGAAGGATTTGTTAAGTTAATGGTTGGCGATATGACAGCAGAAGAGCTTGTAAAAGATTGCGCAGGCATCTGTGGTGAATAATCTAGGAAAATTACACTTGAATTAAGTGAAGAGTGAAATTTAAAAATATGGTGGCATAAGCGTAAAGCGCTGCCACCATATTTTTTAAGTAACAAAGTTTATCAAAGGGGGAAAACCGATGAAGAAAAACAAGGGAATGATAGTTGGATTCCTGGCGCCGGCAGTGATCATCTTCCTGATCGTGTTTTTGTATCCGATTGTCAGAACGGTGATCATGAGCTTTTTTAATATCGAAAGTGTTACGGATGCTTTTGAATACTGGGAATTTGTGGGAATCGATAACTATACGAAATTGTTCAAAACACAAATTTTTGTATTGGCGATGAAGAATATTCTGAAGATCTGGCTGATTGGCGGCATCATTGTTATGGCGTTATCTCTGCTGTTTGGAGTGATCTTAACAAGCGGAATTCGTGGAAAGAAATTCTTCCGTGCAGTGATTTATCTTCCGAACATTGTCAGTGCGGTAGCGCTTGCAACCATGTGGAGACAGTATGTATTCGCGCCGGATTATGGACTTTTTGCAAAGTTCTTCCAGTTGATCGGAGCAGATAAGCTGGCCGAGATGCAGTGGCTTGCGCCGGAGAACTCATTCAAAGCGCTCTTAATTGCGTACTGCTTTGGTATGGTGGGTTATCACATGCTGATCTGGATGAGCGGAATTGAGAGAATCAGCCCGGACTTCTATGAGGCGGCTACTATTGACGGAGCAAATAAACTTCAGCAGTTCCGTTATATGACGCTTCCTCTTCTGAAGGGAGTATTTAAGACGAATATTACCATGTGGACAGTAACCACGTCTGCATTCTTCGTATGGTCACAGCTGTTCTCATCCGTAACGGCAAATAAGGCAACGATCGTACCGGTACAGTACATGTATCTGCAGATTTTCGGAGCTGGTAATGCGGTGACGGATCGTAATGCGGGATACGCAGCTGCAATCGGTATTATTCTGTGTCTGTGTGTTGTACTTGTATTTACGATTTGTAACGCATTCATCAAAGATGATGATTTGGAATTCTAGGAAGGAGGAGTAAAGATGGCTAAAGAAAAAGAGAAAAAAGTAAAAGATAAAATCAACTGGAAAAAAGAAGCGCGCCTTGCTCCTGGATATATTATCATCATTGCATGGGTAATCTTTACACTTGTGCTGCTTGGATGGATTGTGGCAGCCAGTTTGTCTACGACGAAGGAAATCTTTGCAGGGGAAGTGTTGAAATTCGGATCCGGCCTTCATTTTGAAAACTATATTGCAGCCTGGGGATCCGGAGGTGTTGCTACCTTCTTTATGAATTCCCTGTTGTATTCTGTGATTTCCTGTGTGGCGTTGATTTTGATCTGTGCACCGGCAGCTTACGTGCTGGCAAGATATACATTCCTTGGAAATAAACTGATTCAGACAAGCTTTGTATCGGCCATGGGTGTGCCGATTACCATGATCGTGCTTCCGCTGTTCTGTCTGGTTGCCAATATGGGAATTTTAAATGACTTATTTGCAAGTAAGGTGACATTAATCTTCCTGTATATTGGTATCAATATTCCGTATACGACGATTTTCCTTTTAACCTTCTTTGCGAATCTGTCGAGAACGTATGAAGAGGCAGCTGCGATTGACGGATGTCCTCCGACGAAGACCTTCTGGAAGATTATGTTCCCGATGGCGCAGTCCGGAATTGTAACAGTGACCATCTTTAACTTTATCAATATCTGGAATGAATATTTCTTATCCCTGATCTTTGCAAACAGCGATCAGCTTCGCCCGGTTGCAGTAGGTCTCTATGGAATGATTCAGTCCATGCAGTATACAGGAAACTGGTCCGGTCTGTTCGCGGCGGTAGTCATTGTATTCCTGCCGACACTTATCCTGTACCTCTTCCTGTCAGAGAAGATTATCGGTGGTGTAACAGGCGGTATCAAGGGCTAACAGTGCTTATAAAATAGTATCAGAGAAGTAGAACTTGGAGGTAGAGCGATGAATAAACCAGTATTAGTGATTATGGCTGCAGGAATGGGAAGCCGTTATGGCGGATTAAAGCAGATTGATCCGGTCGATGAGGAAGGTCATATTATTATGGACTTCTCCATGTACGATGCAAGAAGAGCAGGATTTGAAAAAGTTATCTTTATTATTAAGAAAGAAAATGAAGAGAACTTTAAAGAGGCAGTGGGCGACCGTATGGCAAAATATATGGATGTATCTTATGCATTCCAGGAGCTTGCCAATATTCCGGAAGGGTATGAAGTGCCGGAAGGACGTGTGAAGCCGTGGGGGACGGCGCATGCGGTATTAAGCTGTATTGATCAGATTGATGGTCCGTTTGCGGTGATCAATGCCGATGACTATTATGGTCAGGAGGCGTTTAAACTGATCTATGATTATCTGGCATCTCACGAGGATGACGAGAAATATCGTTATACCATGGTAGGATATCATCTTGGAAATACGGTGACAGATAATGGACATGTGGCACGTGGTATCTGTGATATGAATGAGAACGGAGAGCTGGTGGCAATCCATGAAAGAACCAGAATCGAGAAACGTGATGGGGGAATCGCGTTTACAGAAGATGATGGAGAGACATGGACGTCTGTACCGGCAGATGCGACGGTGTCTATGAATATGTGGGGATTTACAAAGAGTATTTTGACGGAAATCAAAGAAGGCTTCCCGGCATTCCTTGAGGAAGGACTTCAGAGCAATCCGATGAAATGTGAATATTTTCTGCCAACAGTTGTCAGCGATCTTCTGGGGGAAGACCGTGCAACTGTTGCAGTGCTGAAATCAGCAGATAAGTGGTATGGCGTGACGTATAAAGAGGACAAACCGGTAGTCGTAGCTGCGATTAAGCGGATGAAAGAGGAAGGACTGTATCCGGTACATCTTTGGGAGGAAAAATAGATGATTCAGGTAACACAGAAGCAGAAAGAAGAGGCAATTGCACATTTTCAGTATGAAGGAGTTCTGGCATCAGAGGGACCTTATGGAAGCGGTCATATTAACGACACCTTTCTTCTGACGTTTGATGTGGAAGGAGAAGGGAAACGCAATGTAATCCTGCAGAGAATGAACAATGAAGTGTTCTCGGATCCGGTGGGATTGATGGAAAATATCGTCGGAGTCACCTCCTACCTTCGTAAGAAGATTATTGACGACGGCGGAGATCCGGATCGAGAGACACTCAATGTGATTCCAACTGTGGACGGAAAAGACTATTATGTAGATGGAGCTGGGGATTACTGGCGCTCTTACAAATTTATTACAGATGCAACCAGCTATGACAAGGTTGAAAAGCCGGAGCATTTTTATCAGAGTGCAGTGGCATTTGGACATTTTCAGTGTATGCTGGCAGATTATCCGGCAGAGACCCTTCACGAGACCATTGTAGGATTTCACGATACGAAAGCAAGATTTGCCACATTTAAGAAAGTGGTAGAGGAAGATGTGATGGGACGGGCTGCGTCTGTAGAGAAGGAGATTCAGTTTGTGCTGGAGCATGAAGACGTGGCAAATTATTTCAGCGATCTTCTGGCAAAGGGAGAGATTCCGCTGCGTGTTACCCATAATGATACGAAGCTTAATAATATTATGATTGATAATGAGACCGGCAAAGGGATCTGTGTCATTGACCTTGATACGGTGATGCCGGGACTTGCAATGAACGATTTCGGGGATTCTATCCGCTTCGGTGCAAGCACCGCGGCGGAAGATGAGATGGATCTTAGTAAGGTTTCCTGTAGTATGGAGCTGTTTGATCTATATGCCAAAGGATTTATTGAAGGCTGCGATGGAAAACTGACGAAGAGAGAGATTGAGTTGATGCCGATGGGAGCAAAGACGATGACCTTTGAATGTGGAATGCGTTTCCTGACAGATTATCTTCAGGGAGATACGTATTTTAAGGTTCACAGAGAAGGACATAATCTGGACAGATGTCGGACGCAGTTTAAACTGGTTGAAGATATGGAGAAGAAATGGTATACTATGCAGGAAATAGTGAACAAGTATAGTAACAATGAAGTGTAACAAACAGGAGGCAAAAGTCATGGCAAAGGTATTGATCACTGGAGGAGCAGGCTACATTGGAAGCCATACGGCATTGGAGCTGTTAAACGAAGGATACGAGGTTGTTGTATACGATAACCTGTATAATTCATCTGAAGAATCCATTAAAAGAGTAGAGGAACTGACGGGGAAACAGGTAACCTTCTACGAGGGAGATGTATTGGATGAGAAAGCATTAGAGGCCATGTTTGAGGCGGAGAAGATTGATGCAGTCATTCATTGTGCAGCTTTAAAGGCTGTTGGGGAGTCTGTACAGAAACCGCTGGAATACTATCACAATAATATTACAGGAACATTGACATTAATGGGCGTGATGGACAGAATGGGAGTGAAGAATATTGTATTTAGTTCTTCCGCAACTGTTTATGGAAGTCCAGAGATTATTCCGATTACAGAGGAATGCCCGAAGGGCGAGTGTACCAATCCATATGGATGGACCAAATCTATGATGGAGCAGATTATGTCTGATGTTCAGAAAGCAAAATCAGACTGGAACGTTGTACTGCTTCGTTACTTCAACCCGGTTGGAGCTCACGAGAGCGGACGGATCGGAGAAGATCCAAAGGGAATTCCGAACAACCTGATGCCATATATCTCTCAGGTAGCAGTTGGTAAGCTTGAGAAGCTTGGCGTATTCGGAGATGATTACGATACACCGGATGGAACCGGAGTTCGTGATTATATTCACGTTGTAGACCTGGCAATCGGACATGTAAAGGCAATCGATTACATTTTGACCAATCCGGGACTGGATGTAATCAACCTTGGAACGGGTGTAGGTTACTCTGTACTCGATATGGTGAAAGCATTCTCCAAAGCATGCGGAAAAGAGATTCCATATGAGATTAAACCTCGCCGCGCAGGAGATATCGCAATGTGTTATGCAGATCCAAAGAAAGCAAAAGAAGTTCTTGGCTGGGAAGCGAAGAGAGGTCTGGATGAGATGTGTGCGGATACCTGGAGATGGCAGTCTCAGAACCCAAACGGCTATGCGAAGTAGAAGTTATTCGGCGTGTGAGATCTGAAATGTTGAATAGAAAGGCCACTGCGTTTTGTGCAGTGGTCTTTTTGCGCCAAATGGAAGGTGCGAGAATACATATAGAATACATATAGAACCGTTCTTTTTACTCGCATTTTCAGATAAATAGTGTTATACTATATAGAATATGATAACTATTAGATATGCAATGCACGGCAGTCATCTGCCAGTGTAATATGGATGGTTGAGGAAAAAGCAATGAGAGAGAAAGAAAAGGTGCATTTGACCGGACAGCTGAAATTGTACATGCAGTTCCCGGCTGTGATGGCAATCCTGTTGATTGGAATTAATCTTGGAATTTATCGAATGAACCAAAAAGCCGGAACGATTCTGTTTATTTTTGTGCTGATCTATGTCGTGATGGTGGGGATGATGTATTTCTATACCAAGTCTATTGTAATGAAGGATTTGGTGGAATTTGCAGCCCAGTATGGGGTTGTCCAGAACGTGCTTTTAAAAGAGCTGTCGATCCCGTATGCGATTCTTTTAGATGATGGAAAAGCTGTCTGGATGAATAAGGAATTTGAACAAATTCTGCACACAAAGGCAAAGGGAGATCCCTACATCAGCAAATATATGCCGGAACTGAATCGAAGCATTTTCCCGAAAGAGATGGACGATGTTGTTCACATGGATGTCTATTATGGGGAGCGGGAGTACCGGGCAACCCTTCGTAGAGTATCTGTGGAAGGCTTCAGTAAGACGGAGCATCTTTTGCAGATCCCTGAGGAGAAGGAATTCTTCGTTGCAGTTTATCTGGAAGATGTGACAGAGCTGAACCAGTATATTAAAGCGACGGAAGAGCAGCGCCTCGTAGCAGGGCTTATCTATATTGACAATTACGATGAAGTGATTGACAGTGTGGAAGAGGTACGCCAGTCTTTGTTGATTGCATTGGTAGACCGTAAAATCAATAAATATATTGCCAAGGTGGATGGAATTGTCAAGAAGATGGAGAACGACAAGTATTTCGTTGTATTTAAGAAGAAATACTTCAAGCAGCTGGAGGAGGATAAGTTTTCTCTGCTGGATGATGTAAAGGGCGTTAATATCGGAAATGGAATTCCGGCGACCTTAAGTATCGGGCTTGGACTTGGAAACGACGCCTATGCCCAGAGCTACAATTACGCTCGTGTGGCCATTGACCAGGCGCTGGCCAGAGGCGGTGACCAGGCGGTAATCAAAGATGCGCACGGAATTACTTATTACGGAGGAAAGCGGGAACAGACATCTAAGAATACCCGTGTAAAGGCGCGCGTTAAGGCGGAAGCTTTGCGGGAATTCATTACGCTGAAGGATAAGATCTTTGTGATGGGACATAAGCTGACAGATGTGGATGCATTTGGTGCAGCCATTGGAATCTGCCGGGCGGCACAAGCCATGGAGAAGAGGGCGTATATTGTAATCAATGAAGTGTCTGCATCGCTGCGGCCGTTGTATGAGTGCTACGAAAAGGATGATAACTATCCGAAAGATATGTTCCTTCGTTCGTCTCAGGCACTGGATATGGCAGATACGAACTCTATGGTAGTGGTCGTAGATACCAACCGTCCACAGATGACGGAATGTGAGGAACTGTTGGCGAAGACGGATACGGTGGTGGTTCTGGATCACCACAGACAGAGCAGCGATAAGATTGAGAGCGCATTGTTGTCTTATGTGGAACCATATGCTTCATCCACCTGTGAGATGGTGTCAGAGATTCTGCAGTATATCGTAGACGATATTAAGATTCCGAAGCTGGAAGCCAGCAGTATGTACGCAGGTATTATGATTGATACGAATAACTTTGTAAATCGTACCGGTGTACGAACCTTTGAAGCGGCGGCGTTCCTTAGAAGAGCAGGCGCAGATATTACGCTGGTGCGTAAGATGTTCCGGGATGATATGGAGTCCTACCAGGCGAAGGCGGAGATTATAAGCAGCGCAGAAGTATACCATGAGATTTTTGCCATTGCAAAAGGCGTGGATCTGCATATTGAAAGTCCGACCATTATTGGGGCGCAGGCGGCCAATGAGCTTTTGGATATCAGCCAGATTAAGGCATCTTTCGTATTGACGGAATATAATGGAAGAATCTATGTCAGCGCCCGTTCCATTGATGAAGTCAATGTACAGGTAATGATGGAGAAACTGGGCGGAGGCGGACATATGAATGCTTCAGGAGCGCAGTTTGAACATACCAACATGAATGAGGCGGTTGCCGCATTGAAAAAAGTAATTGATGATATGATAGAAGGAGGAGACATCTAGATGAAGGTAATATTGACAGAGGACGTAAAGTCTCTTGGAAAAAAGGGAGAAATTGTAGACGTAAGTGACGGATATGCAAGAAATTTTATTTTAAAGAAGAAAAAGGGTATAGAAGCAAACAGTAAGAACTTAAATGATTTAAAGCTTCAGAAGGCGAACGATGATAAGATTGCGCAGGAGCAGTATGAGGCGGCGCAGGAATTGGGGCGTAAGCTGGAAGCAGGAAAGATCGAAGTATCCATTAAGACCGGCGAAGGTGGAAAGGCATTTGGCTCCGTCTCTTCCAAAGAAATTGCAGCAGAGGTAAAGGCGCAGTTAGGTCTGGAGATTGATAAGAAGAAGGTGCAGTTAAAAGACGCCATCAAAACGCTTGGAACGCACACAGTTCCGGTAAAATTACATCCGAAGGTAACTGCTGATCTGAAGGTGGTTGTATCCGAGGAAGCTTAGGAGGAGAGCGAATGGAAGGACAGAGCATGGAAGAGTCTCTGATTAAGAGAGTGATGCCCCACAGTGTAGAGGCCGAGCAGTCGGTTGTCGGCGCGATGCTGATGGATAAGGATGCGATTACGACGGCGTCAGAGATTGTCAGCGGCCAGGACTTCTACCAAAGCGCCTATGGGGTGATATTTGATTCCATGGTGGAGCTGTTCAATGAAGGAAAGCCGGTGGATCTGATTACGCTTCAGGAGCGTCTGAAGGAGAAGGATGTTCCGGCGGAGATTGCAAGTCTTGAATTTGTCAGAGATCTGGTGACGGCAGTGCCAACATCTGCCAATGTGAAATATTATGCGGAGATTGTCGCTGATAAAGCGATGATGCGCCGTTTGATTAAGTTAAATGAGGAGATTGCCAATACCTGCTATGCGGGAAAGGAATCACTGGAAGCGGTGCTTGAGAAGACGGAAAAGTCTGTATTTGATCTGCTCCAGCGGCGAAATACAGGAGAATACGTACCCATTAAGCAGGTGGTATTAAATGCACTTGAAAAGATTGAAAAGGCTTCTAAGAGTAAGGGAACGGTAACGGGAATTCCGACGGGCTTTATAGATTTGGATTATAAATTATCCGGTCTGCAGCCTTCGGATTTGGTTCTGGTTGCAGCTCGTCCGTCTATGGGAAAGACCGCATTTGTCTTAAATATTGCACAGTATATGGCATTTAAGAAGGATAAATGCGTTGCGATTTTCAGTTTGGAGATGTCAAAGGAACAGCTGGTGAACCGACTGTTCTCTCTGGAATCCCAGGTGGATGCGCAGGCGCTTCGTACCGGTAACATGAAGGACTCCGACTGGGAAAAGTTGATTGAAGGAGCCGGCATTATCGGAAAATCGAAGATGATTATCGATGATACTCCGGGTATCTCTGTATCAGAACTTCGTTCTAAGTGCAGAAAGTACAAGTTGGAACATGGGCTTGATATTATTATTATCGACTACTTGCAGTTGATGACGGGAAGTGTAGGAAAGAGTTCCGAGTCAAGACAGCAGGAGATTTCAGAAATTTCCCGTTCCTTAAAAGGACTGGCCAGAGAGCTGAATGTGCCTGTGGTTGCACTGTCCCAGCTAAGCCGTGCGGTGGAATCAAGACCCGATAAGCGGCCGATGCTCTCAGACCTTCGAGAGTCCGGAGCCATCGAGCAGGACGCCGACGTGGTGATGTTCATTTACCGAGATGAGTATTATAATAAAGATTCAGAGTATAAAAAGCAGGCTGAAATTATTATTGCAAAACAAAGAAACGGTCCTGTAGGGACCGTTCATCTGGCTTGGCTTGGCGAGTATACAAAGTTCGCCAACCTAAGCAGGCAGGAATAAATGTTTTAACTTCTGAACTGGACCGGTTTCCGAAGCGGCTTTCCGATAGGATTGCTGCTGACGGATCAGCTGGTCCAGTTTTTTGAATTCCTCTTCTTCCTGGCGTTCTTTTGCGTCCAGCAGGAAAGACATTTCCTTGCTGATCATAGAGAGCAGAACTTCGTTGTTATTCTCCAGCATTCGCTTTATGTAAAGCTGCTCTCTGGTTCGTCTGATGTCGGGAATCAATGCCTTTAACTCGGCAAATGGTACTCCCTGTTCGTACAGTTCCCGGATACATCCGAAAAGTCTGGCATCATCTTTTGTCTCACGTCTTAATTGTTCCAACGCGTGATTACCCATGTCGATACCCCCTTATCTATACTTGTCCCGTTGGGTAAGGATATCATAACATAGACGGAGTGTAAGAATCCGTCAGAACCCGTCGAGGATACAGAAAATTAAAAAAGAAAAAGACACTGCATATCACTTGGTGATATACAATGTCTTTTGTTACTTGGATTATTCTCGATATGTATTAGCCCTGAGAGATTGCTCCTGTTGGACACTGAGCAGCACATGCTCCACAATCTACACAAGCGTCAGCATCGATCTCATAATGATCTGCTCCCTGAGAAATAGCTCCAACTGGGCATTCAGCTTCGCAAGATCCGCAGCTTACACATTCATCACTAATTACGTGTGCCATAGTAGGTACCCTCCTTTTTGTTTAATCTACCCATATCATAATACAAAAGGGGCAATTATACAAGAGAAAGAGGATAAATTTCCGGGAGGTATGCAGTAAAATACAATTTTCCTAAAAATTAAGAAAAAAATCAACAATTTTTCACTGTTTTGGTGTATAGTGGTTGATGATGTAGAAAAGGCTTGAAAATGATGTATGAAGGATAGATAAGAGGAGTGTAGGATAGGATGAAAAGAAGGAAAAGTATCATAGCGGCTATGTTATGCGTGTCATTGCTGTCCACGGCCTGTGCAGCTTCTGGTTCGGACGAAGGAACAGCCGGAAAAGATGCCGGAGCGCAGCAGACGTCAGAAGCAGAGAAGGAACAGCCGAAAGAAAAAGAATATCAGGGCAAGCTGAATCTGATTCAGCCGTCTGCCTATAATAATGTCGATGATTTGAACCTGGAGCCGGGATCGTATCTCTCTATTATCGGGAAGAGCGAAGGCGGTGCGTACTGGGAAGAAGTAAAAAAAGGTGCCGAGCAGGCAGTGGCTGATTTGAATCAGCTTCTGGGATATGAAGGAAAGAAGAAAATTAAGATCACCTATAGCGGACCGTCAGAGACGGATGATGTTGATGATCAGGTCAATATTTTAGATGAGGAACTGGCGCGCTATCCGGTGGCTCTTGCGATTTCCATTTCCGATGCATCTGCCTGTGAGGTGCAGTTTGATCTGGCGGCAGAAAGTGGAATTCCAGTGGTGGCATATGATTCGGGAAGTGATTACCAGGGATTGATGGCAACGGTTTCTACGGATAACGATGCATCTGCCAGGGAAGCGGCAGCACGTCTTGCGGAGGAAATGAAGGAAGAAGGAGAAGTTGTAATCTTTGCACAGGATACGAAGTCGAAGGCAGCGCAGATCCGTGAGGCGGCATTTAAAGAGGAGATCACGGTGAATCACCCAGGCATTACGATTGTAGATGCCTATCATATGGATGATTTAAGCAGCTGGCAGGATGTAGTGGCAGCAGAGATGAATGCGGGAACTTATCAGCCTGAGGATGCGGCTTTGGCTGGGAAAGAAACGGTTTTGCCGGAAGAGCTGACAGAGGAACAGGTGGTAGACTATATTTTTGCAAAGCATCCGAATTTGAAGGGCGTATTTGGAACCAATATCGATGCGCTGAAATTGGGGCTTGCCGGAGTGGAACGGGCAGAAAGAGATGAGATTTCCGTAGTCGGATATGACATCGATACCGAGATGAAGAAAGCCCTGAAAGAGGGACGGGTAGATGGCCTGATTGTTCAGAATCCATTTGGTATGGGATATGCTTCTGTGGTGGCTTCTGCGAGAGCGGCATTAAATCTTGGGAATGAAGCGGTAGTGGATACGGGATATACCTGGGTAACCAAGAAGAATATGAAAGATGAAGCGGTTAAGAAAGTCTTGTACTAAAAGATACTATAGTTAGAAAATGTTGGATCAGACCGGGGAAGATGCGATGAATTATACGGACGAAAAAGATTATATTATGAGGATGATGAAAGAGGTGGTCAGCGTCCTGGTTACGCTGGCGCTTCGGAAACCGTATGTTTCAGTTGAACAGGAACAGGAGAATAAATTTCGGGTGTCAGGAAGACCCTTAAACGATTTCTGTGATATGGCTGACAGAGGACAGATCAATGAGGCAGAGAACCTTTTGCTAGAGGAAATTGATTATACCTCTCCGGAGGATGTAGCGGCAGCAGCGTTGTTCTACCAGCATTTAAGTGAGATGAAAGAAGAGTTTTTACAGGAGCATCAGTATTCCAAAGAAGAGGTAGTGTTTGGGATGAAAGATCTTCTGGAAAAATCGGGATATTCTGATTTGTTTGAATTATTAAGTGATATATAAAAATAGTGGGTGGTTAAATACCATCCACTATTTTTATATAAACTGCTTTTTTGAGCGATTATGTTAATTTGAATTTGTCCCTTTGGGAAGGGAGAAGATAAATTCGGTTCCTACGCCCTCTGTGCTGACTACATTGATATTCTCGCCGTGCGCCTGGATAATCTCTTTTACAATGGCAAGGCCAAGTCCGGTTCCTTTCTTGTCCTTTCCGCGGGACAGATCCGTCTTATAGAAGCGTTCCCAGATCTTGGTCAGTGCGCTTCGAGGGATTCCAATTCCGTAGTCCTTGACGGAGGTGTAAATCTTATCACCCCGGTCCGTGGTCTCGATGGTGATGTTCGAACCCGCATCGCTGAATTTCACCGCGTTGTCCAGAAGGTTGTGTAGCACTTGCTGGATTTTGTGCTTGTCAGCAGTTACATAGAGGTATTTGGACGCAAATAACAGTTCAATTGTGATTTTTTTCTGTGTACACCGGCCTTCAAAAGCGGCGGCGGTACGTTTGATTACTTCGTGAATGTCGAAGGTTTCTTTGTTCAGAAGCAGTGTCTTGGTGTCAAATTCATTTAAGGACAATAGATCCTGCGTCAGATCAGTCAGACGCTCTGTCTCAAATAAAATGATTTTTAAGTATTTTTCGTGGAGCTCCGGTGGAATGGTTCCGTCTGTCATAGCTTCTACGTATCCCTTAATGGAGGTAAGGGGAGAACGGAAATCATGGGAGACATTTGCCACGAATTTTTTCTGATAATCCTTCATATCCCTCAGCTGTGAAGACATGTAATTGAGAGAGGCGGAAAGATAGCCAATCTCATCTTCGGAATTTACCGGGATTTCATACGCCAGGTTGCCGGAAGCGTATTGGGTTGCAGCTTCGGTAATCCTTGACAGCGGCTGATATACGAAAAAGTGAAAGCCCAGCAGGATTAAGAAGGACAGAATATAGATGACGAGCAGAGAAACATAAGCTGCGCGCATCATAATATCCTGAATATGGTCGATATCGGAGACGTACTTGTGAATCATCAGGTAGCCGTCTGGGGAATAGCCACAGACGACGGGAGCGATGACGGTGATAACGTCCTTGGAAAAACTGCCGTGATAATCGCTGATCTGGTATTGCTTTCCTCCGCTTTCAGCCGGGTTGAAATCAGAAATCTCGTTTGGGGCTAAGGGGTAACCATCCGCCTGTGAGGAAAACAGCATTTGCCCGTCTTTATCTACAAACCAGACGGCGGCATCAAGCTGTCTTTCGATTCCGGAAAGCTGCATATGGACGTCGCCTGCGGAAATCTTTTTGGAAAAATATCCCGGCAGATAGTCATTTGCAACACGGGTGGTCTCCTTATAAATACTGGAGGCAACAGAATCAATCAGCGGTCCTTCGGTCAGACCGCTGCCCAATGTGGCGACTGTGAAAATTCCCAGAAAGCCGAAGATAATATACATAATAATAAACTTGAGATAAAGTGTACTTCTCATGGGAACTCCTTTTATTTGACCTCAAATTTGTAACCGATTCCCCAGACGGTACTAAGGCTCCAGGAAGGGTGATCCTTGATTTTCTCACGCAGACGTTTGATGTGAACATCTACTGTCCGGGTGTCCCCGATGTATTCGTATCCCCAGATTTGATCAAGAAGCTGCTCTCTGGTAAAGACCTGATTGGGAGAAGAAGCTAAGAAGTATAAAAGCTCCAGCTCCTTTGGCGGCATATCTACGGTGTGACCGTCAACAATGACGGAATAATTTGTCAGATTGATTACGATGCCTGGGTATTCCACGCATTTGCCCCTGTCAGCGGACAGCTCTTCTGGCTTTGGAGCTGCCTGGTAACGACGAAGGACAGCCTTAACTCTGGCAACAAGTTCCTTGGAATCGAAGGGTTTCATCATGTAGTCGTCTGCGCCGAGTTCCAGTCCCAGTACCTTATCAAAGACTTCGCCTTTGGCGGACAGCATGATGATTGGCACGTTGGACCGGGAACGAAGTTCGCGGCAGACCTGGTAGCCGTCGATTCCGGGAAGCATCAGGTCCAAAAGAATCAGATTCGGATGATAGGTATCGTAGGCGATCAATGCTTTCTCGCCGTCGTGAACCATCATGGTGTCGAAACATTCTTTCGCCAGATAGAGAGAGATAAGTTCTGCGATGTTTTCATCATCGTCTACGATTAATATTTTCTGTTTATTTACCATGGTTGAGTCTCCTTTTTCATGTCAGCATCCTTATTTGAATTCTACGATGGTTACACCGGTATCGCCTTCTCCAAATGCGCCAAGCCGGAAAGATTTCACATGCTTTTGGCGGCGCAGGTAGGTGTGGATGCCTGAGCGCAGGGCGCCGGTGCCTTTTCCGTGAACGACGCGGACACTGCTTAAATGTGCCAGGTAAGCGTCATCCAGATATTTGTCAAGCTCTGCAATGGCTTCGTCCACTGTTTTGCCAAGCAGGTTGATCTCCGGGCTTACGGAGAAGGATTTGCCCATGCGCATTTTGCCTTTGCTGGTGCGTTTCATCTGTTTGGCGCTGTAAGACGGCGCTTCTTCGATGATCTCCAGGTCGGAAATATGAACCTGAGAACGTAAGATTCCCATTTGTACGGTAACATTTCCGCGGGAGTCGGGAAGGGAAGTGACCGTTCCCGTCAAATTCATGCTGAGAACTTTTACAGATTCTCCCAATTTGAAATCAGAGGGCTTATGCTGGCGGTGTGGTTTGGTATCGCCAAGTTGGCTTTTGGAGGCTGTGGCTGCCATTTTCTGGCGCAGTTTTTCTCGTTCTTTTTCCATTTCGGCTGCGGAAATATTAGCCTTTCCGAACTTGTGGAAATTGCGCATGGTTTCGTCGGCAGTTTCTTTTGCATCGGCTAAAATGGCATGTGCTTTTTCATTTGCCTCTTTTAGAATCCGTTCTTTCTGAGCTTCTAGTTTTTCTTGTTTCTGGCGGGCTTCTACTTTCAGCCGCTCCAGTTCCCGCTTATAAGAAGCGATTTCTTCCTGTTCCTTCTGGATGGTTCGCTTGCTGGTTTCCAGATCTGTCAGGAGGTCTTCAAAGGATTCATCCTGTTCGGTCAGGTGTGTTTTGGCGTCTTCAATAATATAATCTGGAAGTCCTAATTTACCTGCAATTGCAAATGCATTACTCTTTCCAGGGATTCCGATCAATAGATGGTAGGTTGGAGCCAGTGTTTCCAAATCGAATTCGCAGCAGGCATTTTCTACACCCGGTGTAGACAGTGCGTAAACTTTTAATTCACTGTAGTGGGTGGTTGCCATCGTCCGGATGCCCTTCTGGTGGAGGTGGCTTAAGATAGCGATGGCAAGAGCCGCGCCTTCGGTTGGATCGGTTCCGGCGCCCAGTTCGTCAAAGAGAACCAAAGAGCGCTCATCTACGTGCTTTAAGAAAGAAACGATATTCGTCATATGCGAAGAAAAGGTACTAAGACTTTGCTCAATACTTTGTTCGTCTCCGATATCGGCATATACATTTTCAAATACGGCAAGTTCAGAGCGATCCAATGCCGGAATGTGAAGCCCGGCCTGTCCCATCAGTGTAAAGAGTCCCACCGTTTTCAGGGAGACCGTCTTTCCGCCGGTGTTCGGTCCGGTTACGATGAGAAGGTCAAACGTGTCGCCCAGTGTCAGTGTAATCGGTACGACCTTACGCTTATCAAGAAGCGGATGGCGCCCTTCTCGTATATGGATTCGTCCCTCTGTATTAAGGATCGGTTTGGATGCATTCATGTTAAGAGCCAGAGAGCCCCGGGCAAAAATGAAGTCCAAATCGGTCATAATCTGGTAGTCGGTGCGAATGGCATCAACGTAATCCGCAGTGTCGGCGCTTAATCGGGCAAGGATGACTTGAATTTCTTCCTGTTCTTTTGCGTAAAGTTCTTTCAAATCGTTATTCAGTTTTACGACAGCCATTGGTTCAATAAATAAGGTAGAACCAGTGGCGGACTGGTCGTGAATTAGTCCGGATACCTGGCTTCTGTATTCCGCTTTGACAGGAATACAGTACCGATCGCCGCGCATGGTGATAATTGGATCCTGCAGATAGGTACGTAAAGATCCATTCACCAGGGAGGATAAGGTACTGTGAACCTTGTCGTTAATCTGATTCATAGAACGTCGGATCTGTTTTAAAGTGCTGCTGGCATCATCGCTGATCTCATCTTCTTCCAAAATGCAGCGGCGTATTTCTGTGGTTAGCAATGTCAGCGGTTCCAGTTGTTCAAATAATGGATCTAGACAATCAGAAGAATCATCATTATTCTCATGGCGTCCATAAGCTTTGGCACGCCCCGCGGTCTCTAAGAGTTTGCAGATGCGAAGAAGCTCGCCGCTTCCAAGAGCGGCGCCGATCTCCAGTCGTTTTAAGGATTCACCTACCGGATTCGATCCGCCGAAAGAAGGGCGTCCCTTTTTGACGATTCTGGTAAATGCAACTGCTGTTTCCTCCTGCATAAGCGTGATCTCTGCAAGGTTGGTCTTTGGTTTTAATCTTCGACAGCGTTCTTTTCCGCTGAAGGAAGATGCCTGTTCTGTCAGTAAATCAATGATTTTGTTATATTCTAATTTCAGTAATGTTTTCTTATTCATATGTATCCCCTTTTCATCTAAGACTTATTCTAACCTATTTGGGGGATAAAGAAAAGGATAAATATTGAACATTTGGTCGCCATACGCTATACTATAAAAAGGACTGAAAAGGAGAAGGATGCATCGATGGAAGAGCATAAAGATCCAGAAGAGGAGTATTCATTTTTAAAAGAAACGATTAAAGATGAAGCCTTAAAGACAAAGCTTAAAAGAGACGTTTTGCGTATGTCCTGGCTGGGATTGATATTTGGTGTCATTGCCAGCTTTAGTTTTAGTGCGTTTCATCCCCTAATGGATAAGCTGTTTAAAAGCGATCCACAGGAGGTTACAATCCCCGAAGAGAAGGAAGAAGAGGATGGGAAAGAAGAGGAAAAGCCAGAAGAGACAGAGCAGCAGATTTTAGATGCGCAGAGTTATCGGCAGATGCAGAAATCACTGACGGAGGTTGCCGTGCAGGCCAAAAAGTCGGTGGTGGAGATTACCGGAGCCAAAAGTACAGAGGACTGGACGGCTGCGGCAGAGGAAGCGGAACATAGTGCGGCTGGTCTGATTATTGCAGATAACGGGCAGCAATTGTTGATTTTGGGAGAGAAACTCTCAGCAGAAGAAGCTGGAGAAGTTCAGGTGATATTCGGCGACGGTCAGGCATATCCGGCCAGACTGAAAAAGCAGGATGGGAATCTGGGATTGGGAATTTACGCAGTTGAGCGTTCGGCTATTGCAGATGCAACCTGGGCGCAGATAGAGACGGCAAAGCTTGGAAGTTCAAAATCTGTGACAGAGGGGGATCCGGTGATTGTCCTTGGAAATCCGTTTGGATCCGGTACCGCAATGGGATTTGGAACCGTGGCTTCGACGCAGAAGTATCAGCGAATGGCAGATGGAAATTATCAGTTCCTGTGCACAGACATTGCAGCGGCAGAAAATGGAAGCGGCGTGCTGGTGAATTTGGCAGGTGAGGTCGTTGGAATTGTGGCGAAGAGCACGCTGGCAGAGGAAGAACCGGCTCTGGTGACCGGATACGGAATTACCGAGTTAAAGAAGATTATTGAGCTTTTGTCCAACGGGCAAAGTGTTCCATATCTTGGCATTTCCGGTGTGGATGTGACGGCGCAGGTAGTAGAACAGGGAATTCCTGAAGGGGTCTATGTCAAAGAAGTGGCAGCAGATTCCCCGGCTATGGGAGTGGGAGTTCAGACCGGTGATGTGATTACCAGCATTGGCGGTAAGAAGGTGATAACGCTTGCGGCATACCACCAGGAGCTATTCGAGAAAAGAAGCGGAGAAAAGATTAAGCTGAAGGTCAAACGGCAGGGATCGGGCGGCTATGTAGATGTAGAATTTGACGTGACAGTCGGAAGTAAAGAATAAAAGAAATGCAAAAAGAGATTCAAAAATAGAACAGATAGAAAGAGGAAGACAGATGAGATATATCAATACGCTCCATGAAGGGGAAACCATCAGGAATGTATACCTGTGTAAGGGGAAACGTTCCGCAGAGACTAGAAATGGGAAACCATACGATAATCTGATCCTGCAGGATAAGACGGGAACATTGGATGGTAAGGTTTGGGATCCGAACTCCAGTGGAATTGCAGATTATGATGAGATGGATTTTATCGAAGTATATGGAGAAGTTACCAGTTACAACAATAATCTTCAGCTGAATATTCGTCAGATCCGTGTTGCGCAGGAGGGAGAATATGTGGCTGCGGACTATATGCCGACAACGGAGAAGAGTCCGGATGGAATGTATCAGGAACTGCTGGGCTATATTCGTCAGATTAAAAATGAGTACCTGCGGAAAGCGGTAGAGTATTATTTTGTAGAAGACGAGGCGTTTGTGAAGAGATTTAAAGCACATTCTGCAGCAAAGACAGTGCATCACGGTTTTGCAGGCGGGCTTTTGGAGCATACATTAAGCGTGGTTCGCTTCTGCGAATATATGGCGGGGGCATATCCGATTCTGAATCGTGATCTTCTCTATGCGGCAGCGATTTGCCACGACATTGGGAAGACGAAGGAGCTTTCTTCTTTCCCGGAGAATGATTATACAGATGATGGACAGCTTCTGGGGCACATTGTAATCGGTGTGGAGATGATTGGCGATGCAGTTCGGGCGATTCCGGGATTCCCAGAGACATTGGCAAGCGAATTGAAGCACTGTATCATCGCGCATCACGGGGAATTGGAATATGGATCTCCGAAGAAGCCGGCATTGGCAGAGGCACTGGCTCTTAATTTCGCGGATGCGGCAGATGCAAAAATGCAGACATTGACAGAGATTTTCAAAGATAAGAATACAACGGAGTGGCTGGGATATAACCGGTTGTTTGAATCCAACTTGCGGAAAACTAAATTGTAAATTTGGGACGGAGTTTTTTGAAAAAAACTCCGTCCCAAATTGCAATTTACCCTGTCCCAAATCGAGAAAGGTAGTATAGATATGCAGAAGAATGATATTGTGAAGGTAGTAATAGAGGATGTTGGCGTTGGCGGTGAGGGCATCGGAAAGGTTGATGGATATACACTTTTTATCAAGGATGCAATTATCGGTGATGTGGTGGAAGCGAAGGTTGTGAAGGCGAAAAAGAATTATGGATATGCAAGGCTTATGAATATTCTTACGCCGTCAGAATACCGCGTAGAAGAACCAGTGTGCCAAGTGGCAAGAAAGTGCGGTGGATGCCAGATTCAGGAGATGAAGTATGATCGTCAGTTGGAATTTAAGAACCAAAAGGTAAGAGGAAATCTTATGCGGATCGGAGAGGTTCCAGAGCAGCTTCTTGATCAGATCATGGAGCCGATCGTCGGAATGGACGAGACAGAAGGTCTTGGAGGTCCTTATCATTATCGGAATAAAGCGCAGTTTCCAATTGGGACAGATAAGGATGACAATATTGTAACTGGCTTTTATGCGGGCAGAACGCATTCCATTATTTCTAATACAAACTGTGCGCTTGGTGTGGAGATTAATGAGCAGATTTTGAAGTTGATTCTAGATTTTATGAAGGAATATCATATCAGCGCATATGACGAAGGGAAGCATCAAGGACTTGTGCGTCATGTGCTGATCCGGTATGGATTTACAACAAAAGAAATCATGGTCTGCCTTGTGATAAATGGGGGAGGTCTGCCGCATGGTGAAGTGTTGGCAAAGCGTTTGGCCAAGATCGAAGGAATGACCAGTGTTACGTTAAGTATCAATAAAGAAAAAACAAATGTGATTATGGGAAATGTGATCAAACCGCTATGGGGGCAGATGTACATTACAGACTATATTGGAAATGTAAAATATCAGATTTCTCCGTTGTCGTTCTTCCAGGTAAATCCGGTACAGACAGAAAAATTATATAAACTGGCTTTAGAGTATTCGGGATTAACTGACGTTTCCTGTGGTAATCCAAGTGATAAGGTAGTGTGGGATCTATATTGTGGAATTGGAACGATTTCTCTTTTCCTTGCGCAGAAAGCGGTAAAAGTATATGGTGTGGAAATTGTGCCGCAGGCGATTGATGATGCCAGAAACAATGCGAAGATAAATGAAATTGAAAATGCAGAGTTTTTCGTTGGGAAGGCAGAAGAGGTGCTGCCTCAGTATTACGAAGATTATGCGAAAGAGCATGGCGGCGAGACGGCGCATGCAGATGTGATCGTGGTGGATCCGCCGAGAAAAGGCTGTGAAGAGACACTTCTTCAGACGCTGGTGGATATGCAGCCGGAGCGGATCGTGTATGTAAGCTGTGATTCGGCGACGCTGGCAAGAGATGTGAAGTTCTTGCGAGGGAATGGGTATGAGCTTGAGAGAGTGAGGGCGGTAGATCAGTTCCCGCATACGGTGCATGTTGAGACGGTCTGTTTGCTGTCAAGGAAAGATAAATAAAGGCTGAAAAGTGGCGTATTTCCGGGCTTTTTGCGAGGTTAGTATCATCAGGGAAGCCTTGCGTAAAGCTCGGTTTTCTTGTATGGAAACATATCTACTTTTTAGTTTGACTGGAGAAAAAAGTGGATGAGCGGAAAATAGCGGTATGGTTTAGACTGCGGATTAGATGTCGTGGGTTGTGGCACTGGGATTGTTGTCAGCGCCGACCGTAGTTTAAGCCACTCGATACTAAGAGGCAGACTTGGCAGTGGATTAGATAACAGGAGGGTTTTGAGATGGCAGAAAAATATACAGACGAGAAACTTTATAGAGTAGTTCGTAAAGATGGCAGTCACTTAAATACAAAGGTGAATCCGGATGGTACGAAATCTGCATTGCAATTCACCGATGATAATAATGATTTAAATGGTCCCGTTGATTTGCTGGAAGTGGATGAAGAAGAATTAATAAGAACCGAATACATTTCTGTCCCACAAGCGGAGCGTTCTCTTGGAGAACGACTTATTGATGAAGTTGTTATTCCCGTGATTAGAGATGCAACCACTCAGCTACTTGAGTATGGAACTGAAAAAGCGGAGATATGGATAGAAGAGAAAGTAGTTCCAGTGGCAAAATCAAAAGTGAAGGCTGGGTGGGAAAATCTCAAATTGTTCATATCTGCAATAAAGGATTTTGATAAACCCATAAAAGCCACTCAAATCGTTACTGAACAGAAAAACACCTTTAAGGCAAGTGAGGTTGAAGTTGTTAACACGGTTGGGGATCAGGAAGAGAAGAAATATGCACTCTCACCAGAAGAAGTAGAACTTTTATTAGATACAGCAAGGCGGAGCGCATTAATGATAGCGGCAAGTTTAAGTATTCTCAACAATTCGGTTGTAATGGATGATGGAACGGACCCGGATAGAATTGAGATGATTCAAAGAGGAATAGAACAGTTGTCGTCTAGAGATATTACAACACAGATTGATCTGCTGCTCGAAGATAAAAATAGTGGACTTTTAGATGAGGCCTCGATTTTTATGCTGAGAGCTTTCAGGGAAGGAATGTTTATTGGAAATGGTACGCCTATACCTGTCAGTCGCTATACTGATGCGAGTTAAAGAAACAGAAAGGATAAGGAATATATGGAGATTGTTAATCTTATTTTGAATATTGCGGTGATAGTGCTGATTTTTTTAGTGGGGCTTTTCACTAAGAATTATTTGCCATCTTACATGGATAAGAAGGGAGAAAATTTAGCTACAAAAGAGGATATTGAAGAGATTACAAGAAAAACAGAGGAAGTTCAAAGAGAATTTAAAGAAGAATTCGAAGCATTTTCATCCGACATGAGATTCAAATATGACTTTTTTTATAAGCAGTATTCGGAGCTATATTGCAAATTATACGCTATAATTATTCAATCTGAATATGTAAGACACTTTATACAGATAACAGATGGAAAAGTTATTACTTTTGAGGAAGCACCGTTTCTTGAAATTTCTCCTACTCATAGAGAAACAACAACATGGAATATTGGTGGAGATAAGGGCTCATCAGTATCTAGAAAAACAGAATCAATAGAGACTCCAATATCAAAATTCAATAAAATGGAGTTGTGCGATTACATCATTCAAAATGGTGAGTTAGCTTCACAAAATCTACTAAAACTTGCGGTTTCATACAGATTTGCACATGAGCATTATTCTGGAAATGACTCAGGTGGTAGTGTTGATGTGAAAGAAAAAGCTGATGATGAAGAATTTCGAATGATTAAAGAAATTGTCAGTACAATCGTAAAAGACTACAATCAGCTACGAAAAGAACTTAAATTATCTTATGACGAAGAAGAAATATCTTCAGGTGTTCCAACAATATAAAAATAGCCCTCCCGGCCATCATGGTCAGGAGGGTTTCGTGCATCTATGGGACTTATGCATCCACATCAATGCTAACACCGGATTTCAGTTCGACGGTGATGCGGTCATCCCAGATGGTGATCTGTTTGATCCAGCGCCTCACCAGCGATTCGTCAAATTCGGTGAGGTGGGTAGTCTGTTGTGCAATATAATCCTGCAGGTCGTTGATTCGCTTTATCTGCTCATCCCTTGCGGCAGTGTCGACGGTGGTTTGCTGGCGGAGTTCTCGAAGCCTGAATATTTCATCGGCAATTTCGTCATAGGCTTCTTTGCTCTGAGCTTTTTGGATGAGCTCTTGCTGTAGGGCCATCAGATTCTCATCGATGTTCTCGACAGAAGTGACCTGCGAAGCTCGAATGACTGAAGCAATGTTTAGCTGCAGTTGTGCCTGATAGCTACTTTTGTCTCCAAGCATCTGGTTGATTGCTTTGACAACAGCATCCTGAAGGACCAGCTCGTTGATGGTTCTGGCGTGGCATTCCAGTCCAGTGGATTCCAGCCTGCTGATGCAGCGCCAGACGATAGATTTAACTCCACGATTGTTCCAGTGGAGCCTTCGGAACATTTCGCCACATTCTCCGCAGATGACGATTTGGGAGAAGCAGTGATTGCAGCTGTAGCTTCGTTTCTTGCCATTGGCACTGGTTTTGACCACTCGCCTGCGGACCAACTCTTCTTGAACTTGTAAGTAGATTTCTTTCGGAATAATGGCTTCGTGGTTACCTTCTACATAGTATTGAGGAACGAGACCGTTGTTCTTGACTCTGGTTTTGTTCAGAAAGTCTGTTGTGTAGGTTTTCTGGAGCAGGGCATCGCCGATGTATTTCTCATTGCGCAGGATCTTGTTTATGGTGCTTGTGTGCCACCTTTTTCCTCCGGCTCCGGTAAGGATACCGTCACGTTCCAGCCCGGCGGCAATTTTATCCATGCTGAGTCCTTCTAAATACTCTCGATAAATGCGTTTTACGATTTCTGCCTGTTCTGGATCGATGATGAGGTTGCCGTTCGCATCCTTCGTGTATCCAAGAAAGCGATTGTGGTTGATTTGTACCTTGCCTTGCTGGTAGCGGTATTGCAATCCCAACTTCACGTTCTGGCTTAAGGATTGCGATTCTTGCTGGGCCAGAGAAGCCATGATAGTAATAAGAACTTCGCCCTTAGCATCCATCGTGTTGATGGATTCTTTTTCAAACAGAACGGGAATATTCATGTCTTTGAGCTGTCGGATGTATTTCAGGCAATCCAGTGTGTTTCTGGCGAATCGGCTGATGGATTTGGTGATAATCATATCAATGTTACCAGCCTTACAGTCATCAATCATGTGATTGAATTCTTCACGTTTTTTTGTGTTAGTGCCGGAGATGCCGTCGTCGGCATAAATACCGGCAAATTCCCAATCAGGATTTTTTTGAATATATTCTGTATAGTGTTCTACCTGAGCTTCGTAGCTGGTAGCCTGCTCATCGCTGTCGGTGCTGACACGACAGTACGCTGCGACTCTGAGCTTTGGTTTTTCTTCTTCCTGCTTACGAGCGTTGTTTCCAACTTGTCGCCTTGCAGGAATCAACATTACATTTCCCATTATTGACTCTCGCTTTCTATGAGGCTGTACAAATATTCTGCCTGTTTCATAGGATTGTCATGCAGGGCGGTGACCTCTCCCATATGAAAACGGATTGGTATATGTATTGTCCTCATCTGTGTTTGCTTATTATTTCGTCCGAGTTTTGTAGCTCGGCGTTTACGTTCTTCTTGTGCTTTCTGGTAGGTTTCCTTATCAATGATGGCAGGGTAGAAACTGTCGCCAAGATAATGGACAGTTCCCATCAATCGCTTTGCTGTTCCGTGATAGGTTGGTATCCCAGCTTCCGCAGCAGCCTTTGATAATGACATGCCACTCAGATAATTTTTATAAAGCTGTCGGAGTTTTGCGGCAGCAGGTTCGTCTATAATTGCTATGCCATTTTCAATCCGATAGCCAAGTGGGATAAGAGCTGTAATGCGCTCAGTATGGTCGCGAGATATTTTGACATCCAGCAGATTCTTTCCGTATTCTACAGATTGAATGGAGTGTTCATTAAATTCAGCAAGATAATCCAAAACTTTCTCGGTATCCGTATAACGGACCATTAAATAACCACCATGTGTATTGATCAGTTTGCTTTTGATGGCATCCAGCGTGCAGGAATACTCTGAATTGCTATAACTGATATAGTCATTGTTATCTGTGACTGTAATATTTCCCAGTTTGAAACGCTTCTTTTCTTCGACTGCCTTATTGTGGACAGATAGAAAATATTCTAACAGACCTTTGAGTGTTCCTTTATAGGAGAAAGGCGGCTGCTGGCTATCCTTGAGATATGCCAGAGCCGATTCACAGGTCCAAGTGTGTGTATTATAAAAATCACTGCCATCGTTTAAAGCACGTCCTTCAAAGACCGTTGCATCGCCTTTTTTGCAAACGATGGTAGAAGCCATCGGCCGGATAGAATTCAAATACGGATGATTAAAGGGAGCAGACAGCGTCAGACTGTCGATGTTTTCGGCATCTTCAGACAGCTTTGCTTCTGTGATAGCAAGCTGAGATAACTGTGGATGATAGAAAAGCTGACCGTCTACAAAAATACGAAAGATACTCATAGGCGTCCCTCCCTGAATCGAAAAGTAGTGGTGCCGGTTCCTTGGATTGTGACTGTATTTCTGCCAGCTTGTAATTCAAATTCTGGAAGAGTCCAAGCACCGGCGTTAAGTGATTTCCTGAAAGAATCACTGCCGATTGTCCAACTGAGAGATGTTTCGGCGGTGATCGTGATGGCAGGAACCACAGGCATAAAATCATTTTCGATAATGAGCGTACCGGAACCAGTTAGATTAACGATGGTCTCTTTATTGTGATAACGATACGAATCTGCATCTTCACAGGAAATCGCAAGCTGGCCTTTACCTGAAAGTGGATCATATTCAGATGAAATCTCTAAAGTACCAATAGCATATAGCTCTGGTTCCTCGCTGGTCGATACCTTTATGAGCTGACCAGTATAGCGATTTGCCATTTCAGCGATCATTCGGTCATATCTCTTTCTTGTTCCCAACATAGAAAACGTTAAAGAAAAGCTCCGAGGCTGATAAGATATACGCCCCAGAGCTTCTGTAAAACGAATGGGAGAGTTCCTTCCCGGCATTACAATCGTGTTGCTTTGCGACTGTGGCACAGGGAAAGAGATGGTTTCTCGGAGCCAGCCCATAGAAGCGACGGATGTTCCGTTTAATTTAATATCAGGTGTCATAGACTGAGCCTCCTTTGTAATTTTTGTGCTTTGCCGAGCTCACCGTCGATTGCCGGGAGCAAATGGCCAACAAGTGTACCGTCCTCAAGGTAGATGCCTTTACTGGAATTATCCGCAATGACCGCCAGATATTTTTCCATTGCACTGGTATTGAGATGACTGGAAATCATCGCTTCCAGTTGCTTATAGAAACCTGCAAGAGGAAGAATAGCCTCTGCACCAGCTTCACCACCAGCCATCAAAGAAGATCCGTTTATTCCAAAGATGGTAGGACTGGTCATGATACCACCTTCCTTGTACCAATCAATAGAAAGATGTGGTACAGAAGGTGGAGCGATAGAAAGTTTACCAGTCACCTTGAAATGCGGCAGTTTTATATGCGGAAGAGAAATTTTCATGCCAGAGAAAAATCCCTTGATGGCATCAACTACACTTTTGACCTTGTTCTTTGCGGCTTCGATAGGAGTAGTGATGGCAGATTTTATGCCGTTCCACACGGAAGTGGCGGTTGATTTGATTCCGTTAAAGATGCTGACAACTGTGCTCTTTACAGAATTAAATACAGAAGTGACTGTCGATTTAATGGCGTTGACCGGAGTCGTGACCGCTGTTTTGATTGCGTTCCAAACGGTGGTCGCTGTGCTCTTTATTGCATTGAATACCGTCGTTACTACAGATTTGATTGCATTGACGACGGTGGTAACTACGGTTTTTATTGCATTCCATACGGTCGTGAATACCGTTTTGATGGTATTCATCACGGTGCTGATAACCGATGCTACTGCATGGATGACAGTGGATACCTTGGATTTAATTGCATCCCAGACTGAGATAATAATTTCTTTACAGTTCTCCCAGATAAAGCGAAATGGAAGTGTGATAATATCGAAGGCAGCACTTAAAATGGAACCTATCGCCATGATGCCGACGGTTACGACATTTTTCAGTGTCTCCCAGATGGTGGTGAAGAACGTAGCAATACCGTTCCAGATTCCTTCAAAGAAGGTCTTGATATTTATCCAGACCTTATTCCAGCTAGTGCCAAACCAGCCAAGGACTACATCTGCGACATCTTTGATAACATTGATGATGTTTGAAAAGAAGCTACTGATTCCATTCCAGATGGAAGAAAATATTTCTTTTATACCATTCCATGCCCGTGACCAGTTTCCGGTAAAGATGCCGATGAAAACATCCAGAATGCCGGTGATTACTCCGGTTACTGTGGAGAGAATATTTGCAATATTGTTAAACACTCCTTCAAAGATTGGAGCAAGGATCTGACAAAAACCGTTCCATACTGCCTTTAGAACATCCACAATATCAGTGAATTGAAATCCCAGAGCATTCAGCCTATCAACAATGCCTTGACAGAAACCGGAGATAGTATCCTTGATACGAGTCCAAGTCCCAATAATCGCATCACGGAAGCCTTCGTTGGTTTTCCAAAGATGAACAAAGGCAGCCACTAAAACAGCGATAACTGCAACAACAGCCAGCACGGGAGCAGAGATGCCGCCAAGAGCAGCACCAAGTTTACCCAGAACCCCGGTTCCACCTTGAATGGCGATCTTCAATTTGCTAATACCATTTGCCAGTTTTACAAAGCCCTGCATCGCCACACCAATTTTGGATATGGTCGTTCCAATGATAATTAGGAGCGGTCCGATAGAGGCTACCAAAAGAGCAATGGTAACAATGGCCCTCTTAGTACCTTCATCCATACCATTTAGCTTATCTACGAAGCCCTGGAGCTTGGAAACAATAGAACGGATGGCAGGCATCAGGATATCACCAAAGGAAATGGCAAGTTCCTGAAGCTGTGACTTTAAGATGGTGAATTGACCGGCAAGATTATCCTGCATGGTCATAGCCATTTTTTCAGCTGATCCATCACAGTTATCAATTGCAGAGGAAAGCTTATCGATATCGCCTTCGCCAGCATTCATCAGAGCGAGAAAGCCAGACATGGCATTCTTACCAACAAGTGATTCTGCGGCTTGGGCTTTCTCGGATTCTGTTAAGTTGCCGAAAGCAGAACGACAGTCTGCCAAAATATCGGAAAGATCACGCATGGAGCCATCCGCATTGGTGGTAGCAATAGTGACATCTCCGATAGCCTTACCACTGATTTTTACATCACCGGCAAGGTTATTCATGATAGTACGAAGAGCAGTACCAGCCTGAGATGACTTGATACCGGCATTGGCCATAAGACCAATCGCTTCCGCAGTATCTTCAGCGGAAAACCCAAGTGCACCGGCAATAGGAGCACAGTATTTGAAGGTTTCACCCATCATAGATACATTCGTATTGGCATTGGAAGATGCTGCTGCAAGGATATCTGCGAAATGACCGGAGTCTTTAGCGGAAAGTCCGAAAGCGGTAAGGGCATCGGTCACGATATCAGAGGTGGTTGCTAGGTCCTCACCAGAGGCAGCAGCCAAGTTCATAATGCCTTCAATACCAGATAACATATCCTCTGTTTTCCAGCCAGCCATTGCCATGTAGTTCATAGCTTCTGCGGCTTCAGTTGCAGAAAATTTAGTCTTAGCGCCCATCTCACGAGCTTTATTTCTGAGGGCATCGAAGTCCTTACCCGTAGCACCAGAAACAGCAGCTACCTGACTCATTGCAGAGTCAAAGTCAGCTGCTGTTTTTACTGCGGCGACACCAACACCACCTATTACAGTGGTTACGCCCATCATCTTTTTACCGGCGCCAGCGATAGAATTGCCAACGGCCTCCATCTTTTGACCAGCCACATCTATTTTAGAAAGTGCAGTGTTTGTAGTGGCAGCTTCCTGTTGCAGGCGTCGTAATTCTTCCTCAGTCTCTACGATTTCACGCTGGAGAGCGTCGTATTTGTCCTGACCGAGTTCGCCATTTTCCAGCTGTTGTTTGGCCTGCTCCTGTGCTACCTTGAGTGAATCCAGCTTTTCCTTTGTGGCTGTGATGGCATCTTTTAAGAGTCTTTGCTTTTGAGAGAGTAGTTCCGTATTGGAAGGGTCTAGCTTCAGAAGGCGGTTGACGTCCTTCAAGGCAGACTGGGTAGTGCGGATTGAAGTATTGACCGACTTTAAGGCTTTATCTAGTCCGGTCGTATCACCGCCAATTTCAACAGTGATACCTTTGATTCGGTTTGCCAAGTGTACGTCACCTCCTTAGAATTTGTCGAAGTCCTCCTGCGTTGCGATTTGCTGGTATTTCACATCGTCATTCGCCTTTTCCGTCCAGATGTCCATAACCATTCCAATGGTCAGAAGATCAAGATCTCGAATAGAGATGCCGATTTCTATGCAACGCAGGAGAAACAACGGTGTGGTCATTTCCCGGCTACTGCGATGAAGTTTTTTTTAGATTCGATTTCTGTTTGAAGGTTCATGCCCCAGAGTTCAAGAATTTCAGGAAGCACCTCGTAGATGGAGAACATCTCAAATTCATCCAGCCATTCCTCAATGGTTGCCGGAATACTATGGTCTGCATGGTAGGCCATGATATAGGCCACATTCTCGAAAATCTCTAGGTCCTCAATCTCAAAGGATGAACCGCCATCCGAGTTGCCCTTGTAGGAAGATTCAAGGCGAGATAGATCCTTGAAGATATCACGCTTGAATTTCACACGATAGAGCCTTGGGATAGTGGCGGAGGAACGGAATTTGACCTGCTTATCACCGATTGCAATTGTTTTTTCTAACATGTATTACGTCCTCCTTATCCTTCTGTTTTAGGTACAGGCACATAGACCTGCTGATACCAGTTCTTGTAGGTTTCTGCGTCAGTCTCATCACCGGTACGGCTCTTTACAAGGCCATCTTCTCTAGGGTCAGCAGTGAGCGTGAGCTTTTCTTTACCTGGCTCGATGGTGTCTTCTTTGGTTTCAGACTCGATGGACGGACGAGAGGAAGTGCAGTTGTATAGCACGTGACGAATGCTTCTGACATCACCATCAAACTCGAAGAGCAAAGCGAACTTTTCAAGCTCAGTGATGCTTGCGTTTTCAATGAGCACACCATTTGTGTCCAGTTCTTCCTTTAAGATTTCTGTACGGAACCATTCCGGAATAAGTGCAATTTCCAAATCACCGCTGTAACCGTTGTTTGCAGTGGAACGGAAATATACAATACCGTCGGCATAGAACGGAGAACTGTCACCCTCCGCATCTAAGCTGATGCTGACTGCTCCGGGGATAGCTTTCGGTTTGGCGTAGGTAAAGGCGCCATCCTCGCCACGAGTCAGCTTGGCGGCATGAACATTTTTCAGGTTATATTTGACTTTATTACCCATGTTGATTAAACCTCCATTTCAAATGTATAGAGGACTTCATAGAGCTTCTCGCTCTCAATCCAGACCTCTGTTTTGTTATAAAAAATGCCGTGCTCATCAAGCACAGCTTCTAGTGTTGCTTCCAATGCCGGGTCCTTACTATCACAGTAGAGTTCAATATAGACCTCATTGATTTTGTAATAGACGCGGCCATCTGCGGAGAAGTTGTTGCTTCCTGGAAGCAGGTAGCAGATAAATGGTGGATTTGGTGATTCTCCCTCAGCAAAGTGGTCATAGGCAAAGGGAAGGGCCATCTCCGATAGAATTTTCAGTAATCTATCCATTTTTCAGACACCTCTCAATCTCGGATTCCAGTTCTTTGATACCAGCTTCTTCTGCAGGAGCGATGTGGGAACGACCGGCCACACGGCCACCGCCACGCTTGGCATGACCAAATTCCAGAAGATGAGCCAACTGATAACGATTTCTGGAATATATAGTGACCTCCAGTGATTTGGAGGTTTCCTTTGTATTCTTCACAGACCAGCTCTTGCTGTAGGCACCGGTATCTTTTGGAGCAGTACTTTGAATTTGCTTTTTAACTGTATTACCTGCTTTTTTGACAGCGGCTTTCATATCTACTGTTGCGAGGTCCGCATATTCGGTCAATTCCTTCATTACGGCATTGGCAAGACCGTCAATTTTTACTTTCTGGGCCATGGCATCGCCTCACTTTCTGGCAGGAGAGCTTGATACATTTTCGTTTAAAATTCATATGGTCTACCGCCAAAATATTATATAGTTCATTTCCAAACTGTATCCGATATCCAGTAGAGGTGAGAGCTGCAGCTTTCTTGCAATAGCGGATTGTGAAATCAATCTTGGAATCGTCTACTACAAGACCGGCATCGGTGGATTCCTTCCCAGATTCTGCACTAACGGTGGCATAGCAGGTGTAGTAATCTTTCCAAGCGTTCCTTCGATTTCCGATTGCATCAGAGATGATTTCATTCTTCTGAATATAAATGCGGACATTGAGTAGCTCAATATTCATCAGAAGGCCTCCTTTCTGGAACCGAAGAGAAGAGAGCGTAAAGTCAGTGTCAGAGCATGATGGTCTGCTTCTTCACGGTGTTCGTAAAGATAGGCGACAGCGTAATAGATGGCAGGCTTTGCATTTTCACTTTCTTCAAAGGCATCCTGATCCTGTCTTGTGATATCCATGCAGAGGCGTGTAGCCGATGTGATGAGTGTTTCAATGAGAAAATCGTCATCGTCAAAGTCCACTCGTAGATACTGTTTCATTTCTTCTAAAGTGATAATCATCGTTATCGCCTCCAATCTTGAAAAGGTGGGCAGCACCATCGAAAGAGGACGACGCTGCCTTTCATGTTTAGCCCTTAGAAGAACCATTGAGTTTCAAAATCTGTACTGCTTCCGGAAGAATCAGCTTGCCATCGACACGTTCCTTTGCCACATAGCCAATCATACCGTTGCCTGCAAAGAGCTCAGTGAGCTGCTTGAAGGAGCGAGTACCGCGATCACCAATGTTGTAATAGCTGTAATCACCGAAAGCGATAGCATTCTCCGGCGCATATGCAGAGGTATGAACAGCATAACCCAGTACCTTATCCGGTTCACCGGATTGATAGGATGGCTGCCAGATGTAGGCACCATTGTTGTCCCTCAGTTTGCGAAGCTGAGCCAGTGTTTTATCATTCATGATGAAACTTGCATTTTTACGATACGGACGCTTAAGAGCATATACCAGATCAAGCATATCATCAGATTTGATCGCAGCAGAAAGTGTACCGGCTACCGTACCACCACCAGTTGCAGCAAAAAGTCCTGTCGGTTTACCGGAACCGTCTCCATTGAGGAATGCATCCTCTTCGGCATTTGCCAAAGCCTTACCAAACTGATCGATGATGTAATTTTCAAGACCGAAGGCATTATCATAGAGAAGTTCCTCAGTTACCTTGATAGCTACATGGAGCTTGTGTGCATCCAAAAGGATCTGACTGAAGGTTGCATCAGAAAACTGAAGAGCACCGCCTTCTTCAATCCATGCAGCTGCAGGTTTCGTAGCAGCGATGTTGATCTTATGCTCACCGGAAGTTGTGATGGTGTGTCCAAGACTTCTCATGATATTTTCTTCGGTAAGAACATCAATCAGACGACTGTCATATTCCTCCGGAACAAGGTAGCCACCGTCTGCATCAACACCTTCCTGTAAAATATTAGATACCTGACGGAAGTTGGTGCGGAGTGCCTGAAGCATACCATTTTTGTATTCATCAGAAGCACGACCGGTTTTTATAGGCTTATCTGTGGTAGAATTGCCCGGCTTAGTAGTGAGTGGTTTATTTACCGGATTATTAAGCTCGGCATCCAATGCTTCCTGTCTTTCCAGACGAGCGATTTCCTTGCCAAGGTCAGCGATTTCCTGTTCCATTCTGGAGTAGGTCGCATCGTCCTCTGCAGTAAGAGTACCTTTCTCGGTACGGTGAGAATCAAGAAATGCTTTTGCAGCATTCCATGCAGTGTTGCGCTTTTCACGCAGTTCTAAAATAGTCATAATCGAATACCTCCATTAAATGTGTTGTTTGATTAGGTCAAGACGCTCCATGAGTGTATCTACGGAGCGTTCCGGTGTCTCAGGTTTCTTGATGCGGCATTTGGCAGCCAGCTTATCCATAAGAGAGTTGGTCACAGTTGCACGGGAGAAGAGTATCGGACCAGTAGCGTTATTTTCTACCGGTGTATCAGCTGGTCTTGTCAGGATTTCATCCGCAAAGCCCATATCAATGGCCGTATGTGCATCCATCCAAGTCTCTGCATCCATGAGATGGGAGAGCTTGGCACGGCTCATACCAGTCTTAATTTCGTAGGCATTGATGATGGATTCCTTGACTTCATCCAGCATGGCGATAGCCTTCTGCATTTCAGTAGTGTCGCCCATAGCAGCAGTCATCGGATTATGAATCATGAGCATGGATACCGGAGATACAAGCACCTTTGTGCCTGCCATAGCGATGACGGATGCAGCAGAGGCTGCGATGCCATCAATCTTTACGGTGACATTGCCGGGATACTCCATCATCATGTTGTAAATCTGGGCTGCGGCCACACAGTCGCCTCCCGGAGAGTTAATCAAAATGGTGATGTCTCCGTTTCCAGCAAACAGCTCATCTCGAAAGAGTTTAGGTGTGATATCATCGTCAAACCAGCTTTCCTCTGCGATGGTGCCGTTTAGAAATAGTGTCCTTTCTAGTGTCTGCTCCTGCGTCTCCTGATTGGTCACCGTCTGCTTCTTCCATTTCCAGAACTTCTTCATCGTTCTCGTCCTCCTTTCCTTCAGCAGTAGTTGCTGCGAATATTCCTGCATCCTCCAGCTTGGTCATGTTTCCATTGATGAGATATAAGTCACCACCAAGTTCCGGTGGGATGAGGTCTAGATTTTCAAGTTCACGGATATCGTTTGCAGACATCCAGCCATTCTGTCTTGCAGTGGCATAACCGTTCATTCGGCTTTGGTAATCACCACGTAAGAGGCCGTCAACGTTGAACTTTACAAAATAAGTAGCCTTCTCTGTCTCAGATAGAAGGGCTCGGTTGATGGACTGCTCCCAACGGACAATCCAGGGCTCCAAGGTGTACTTCACAAATTCGAGAGATTGCTGCTCAATATTAGAAAAGCTCGACTTCTCAAGATCACCGACCATATGAGGCGGTACTCTAAAGATTCGAGCTATTTCATCAATCTGAAATTTTCTTGTTTCCAGAAACTGTGCTTCATTTGGGGAAATGGAAATAGGCGTGTATTTCATGCCTTCTTCCAAAACAGCTACCTTATGAGAATTGTTCCCAGAGAAGCCTTTTGTCCAGCTTTCTCTGACAGCTTCTGGATTTTTTACGGTACCGGGATATTCCAAAATACCTCCCGGTGTGGCACCGTTTGCAAAGAACTTAGCACCGTATTCTTCTGTGGCGATAGCAAGTCCGATAGCGTTCTTGGCCATAGCGATGGGAGAGTAACCGACCAGACCATCAAAGCCGAGGCCCGGAATATGGAGTACATCCGACGGTTTCAGGATGACTGTTCCATTTTTCATGGTAGGTGCATCTGAATCCTGCATTTGATATTGATAGTAGAGGTGACCTTTATCGTCACGATCCACACTCATTCGATTGGCCATCAACGGATAGAGAGCGATGACTTCACCTTTGCCATTTCGTATAATTTGCGCATAGGCATTTCCATAAAGGAGAAGATGCGTCATCAAAGTCTCTCGGAAGACAAAGGACGTCATTTCTGGATTTGGCTCATCGTGAATCAGTCGATACAGAGGATGCTTGATTGCCTTTTCTTTACTACCGGAGTCAGTATACTTATAAACATGGACCGGCAGTCCTGCAATGGACTCCGAAAGAATTCTGACACAGGCGTAGACTGCAGTCATCTGCATGGCACTTCGTTCGTTAACGGCTTTGCCAGCGTTGCTTCCACCGAAGAGAAAGCGATAGGCATTGCCATTGGTACTGTTGGTGGGCTTGTCTCTGGAATGAAATAGCCCCGATAAAAATCCCATAAATATTCCTTTCTGCCTTAAGAGGCGTATAAAATTCAAAGTTACGTCACAAAATAATTTGTGCAAATGCTTGCAATTGCAAGCAAAAGCGAATATAATAAAGAAAAAGGAGGCGATACTATGGCAAATACATCCGCTGTTTATGCAAGAATAGATACGAATCTCAAGGATAATGCTGAAAGCATTCTTTCTCAGCTTGGCATTTCTCCATCCAGTGCAATTCAGATGCTTTATAGCCAGATCGTACTGAAAAAAGGTATGCCGTTTGAATTGAAACTTCCTTCTTCTAAGCCATTAGCTGTTGGTGCAATGACCAGAGAGGAACTTGATGCAGAACTCCAGAAGGGTGTTGATTCCATCAAAGCAGGAAAGGTATATTCTGCAGATGAAGTCGATGCGGTACTTGCAAAGGAGTTTGGCATATGACGGATAGCTATAATGTCGGCTATTCTGTAGATGCACTTGGTGATTTACGTGAAATCTATTCGTATATTGCGAATGAACTTCTTGTTCCGGAGGCAGCCGCAGCTCAGCTGGGGCGCATACGAAAGGAAGTTCGTTCATTGGATTTCATGCCAGCTCGTTATACGTTAGTTGAATGGGAGCCTTGGCATTCGATGAAAATGCGTCAGCTTCCGGTAGACAACTTTATTGTGTATTATCTTGTCGATGATAAGGAGAGGACAGTTACAGTAGCACGAATATTCTACGGTGGTCGAGATATCGAAGGAATTATAAATTCAAATAAATAAACAGAAGTGGAGCTTTTTGTGTGAAAACAAGAGCTCCATTTTTATATGAATAAAATTCCTCTGTCATCATAGACAGAAGCGCCTGTATTATTTCCACAGCGGATCGCACGGTCAAGTCCCATGATAGTGGCGACGGCTCCGTCGATTTTCTCTGTGGATTTTTCTTTGTCAGCTTTTATATTGCCTGCTGGGTCAGTGCGGATATAGATATTATCCATCATCCAACGGAGTATCGGATGACCACCGTGGGCCAGCTTTTGTTCTAGCGTTAGCTTCATAAGTTCCTTTGTTGGTGGGGACATATCCTTAAATCCCTGGCCGAAAGGAACAACAGTAAAGCCCATGCCTTCGAGGTTTTGTACCATCTGGACGGCTCCCCAGCGATCAAAGGCAATCTCTCTAATATTGAATCGTTCTCCAAGACGCTCGATGAAATTTTCAATGTAACCGTAGTGGACGACATTTCCTTCGGTAGTTTCCAGAAATGCTGTCTTCATTCAGTTCAAAGCGTAGGTCATCAATGTGCAGTGCACGCTTGATGAGAAAGCCTTTGGCATCCAGAAGGTTGGTTAGGTTTTCAACATTGACCTTGTCCAGCGGAATGGTAATGTTAAGTCCAGTTTCTTTTGTAGAAGTTGCTTTAGCTTTTGGTTCCTGAGCCGGATGAAAGTCTGTTTCTTTCGGACAGTAGCCGCTTGCGTTCAAGAGAGCAAGCAGTTTGTCGAATTCAGCTTGGCTTATAGTGTCCGAGCCTTCAATGTTTCCTTCTCGTGTCAGGAGAAGGTCCCCAATCTGATAGGCGTAGGAAGGAGCTCTCAGGTATTGAGGTTTTGTGTTCGTGTACTCGCCAAGCAGGGCTGCCAGCGGTTTTCTTTCGGTTGCGTTTAAAACGATCTTCATGTAGGTGTCCTCCTTTGTTTTGGTAGTACATATATCACTCTAAAAGCACATAATAGCAAGCAATATCGGAGAAAAACATCGACAAATATGTGCCTTTCGGATTGTGTACATTACCGACTTACAAAAGAGTGGCATCCTCGGATTCCGGAGCAATTTCTTCGTAGGAATAGGTTAAAGCATCACGGATGACGGAGACTTTCTCAGAGGAACCAACCTGTTCAATGTAACGTTTGACGATAACATCGCAGAATTTCTCATCCAGTTCAATGGTGTAGCAGATACGACCTGTCTGTTCACATGCGATGAGCGTGCTACCGGAACCACCAAACGGATCGAGGACCAGAGAGTTGGTCATACTGGAATTCATAATCGGATAGGCCAGGAGCGGAATAGGTTTCATTGTAGGATGATCACCGTTCTTTTTAGGCTTATCAAATTCCCAGATTGTCGTTTCTTTTCGTCCGGTATACCATTGATGCTTGCCAGATTTCTTCCAGCCAAAGAGGCAGGGCTCATGCATCCACTGGTAAGGGCTGCGTCCGAGGACTAGCGATTGTTTCTTCCAGATGCAGCAGCCGGAAAGGTAAAAGCCAGCATCGGCAAAGGCTCTGCGGAAGTTAAGGCCCTCGGTATCTGCATGGAAGACATAGATTGAAGCGTCATCCGCCATAGATTCGTACATGCGAGTGTAGGCATCAAGCAGGAACTGATAGAAGGCACTGTTTTCCATATTGTCGTTCTTAATCTTACCGGCGCTGCCTTCGTAATTAACATTGTACGGAGGATCGGTCACGACCAAATTTGCCTGCTTTCCGTTCATTAGAAGTTCGTAGGTTTCAGACTTCGTGGAGTCACCACAGACAAGGCGATGATCACTAAGGAGCCACAGGTCACCGGCCTTGGAAAAGGTCGGCTTTGCAAGCTCAGCATCCACATCGAAGTCGTCATCCTGAACACCTTTTTTTGTATCTTCTCGAAACAGGTCCTCCAGTTCTTCGGAATCAAATCCGGTGAGAGAGACATCGAAGTCTGCTCCTTGAAGGTCAGCAATAAGAAGGGCCAACTTGTTGTTATCCCATTCACCACTGATTTTGTTGAGAGCAACATTCAGTGCTTTCTCTTTATCCTCATCCATTTCAACAATGACACATTCCACTTCCGTGATGCCCATAAATTTGTGTTTTTCGTTCCGGTGGTAATCCTTTTAGTGGGCATTGCAGTGTATTTCATTGTGGTTCCTAACATATATGGAAAAGTTGTTTCGTTCGTAGACTGGCTATTTACAGACCCAGAAAATATTATAAACACATTGCGTGATCCCAACTCTGTGTTGCCAAAAGTCAATAGCATCATAGGCATGAGAATTTTCTGGTGGGTATGGTTGGCGAGCTTGATTTCTTCTCTTTTCTTTGTTGGTAAACAGCTTCAGGCAAAGCCTGAGCCAAATGCGACAAACGCTATTCTTACAAAGAAAGAACCGTATCTGATGATCCAGGATGTAACAGATGCCCTCAAACAGTTGAAGACTCGAAGAAGTAGTCACCAACTCGATTCTTTGATGTATTCTGTAAAGAAACTGGAAGAAAAACTTTCTATTGAAAGTGACTTTGGTTACGGAAAAAGTGCAGTAATAAACTGCGAAAATAATATTGCCAGACAAATTCAGTTCTTATTGGATACGGTTCCTTGTGTTGAAAATGGAGATTTTGAAGAAAATCTAAAGGCAATGAGCACTGCCGTTATGAACATAAATTCTTTACTGAGAAAACGTATTGAACTAAAGAAAAAATAATAGTCGAGAGTTAATTTGTTTCAAATTAACTCAGATTAAAATCGATTGCTAAGGGGGCTGGGGAGGATAAAGATAATTATTCGGCAATTGCAATACGATTTTAGAAAATGTTGAATGATATCTTGTCAGGCAAGAAGAACTGTGTTAAGGTAAATGCACTTGGAAGAAGAATGATTCTTTCAAGTGCATTTCAAACATTCTAAGATCTATTTTCATGGAGTGTCAGCCTCCGTTCGTACGGGCATATTCGTCCGAATTATCAATGTTTGAAGAAAATTTGATACTGATAGTTTGTAGATTTGTGTTAGGAGAAAGAGGGAAAGCCTATGGGAAAAAACAACACAATTATCAAACAGTGGCTTTCGGATGAAGGACGAATGGCCAGTTTGATAAATGGATGTCTGTTTTCAGGAAAGCAGATATTCAAGAAGGAACATTTGAAACGAGAAGATGGGGTACAGGGCGTGATTCTGCGAACCGAAGATGGCAGGGAAACAGTGATCGAACGGTATCGAGATCTTGTGATGACTGCCGATGATGGTACGAAAATTATCATTCTGGCATGTGAAAATCAGGATGAAATTCATTACGGTATGCCAGTGCGCAGTATGTTGTATGATGCTATTTCTTATACTGAGCAGATTCGAGAACTGCAGAAAATACACAGGGCAAAAAAGGATCTCAGAGGATCAGCAGAATTTTTGTCAGGCATGAAGAAGGAGGAACTTCTAAGTCCTGTGGTCAGTGTGGTGTTTTATTATGGAGAAGAGGCATGGAATGGGAAACTGGATTTGCATGGATTGTTGGGACTTGATAGAGAAGAATATAGATTTTTAAAGAATTATGTGCCTAATTACAGGGTGAATATTATCAATCCGGCTGAAATTGAGGATTTAAGCGGCCTGGAAGAAAGTTTACAGATGGTATTTGGGATGTTAAAATATAGGAAAGATTTGCAGGGGCTGAAAACCTATGTAGAGAAAAATCGAGAATATTTTTCCGATATTGATGAGGAAAGCTATCGCGCGGCGAAAATGATGCTGGGTGCGGAGTCTTACTGGAAAGATATTAAAAGCAAGAGGGAGAACGGAGGAATGGATATGTGTAAGGCGTTGGAAGATCTGAGGCAGGAAGGAATTGATATCGGAGTAGAGCACGGTGTTGAAATAGGAGTGACTCATTTTATAGAAGCATTTCAGGAAATGGGAATGTCTTATGAAGATACGGTAAGAAAATTACGGGAAAAATTTGGCCTGACAGAGGAAAACGCTGAACAGAAAATGAAAGAGTGCTGGAAGATAGGATAGGGGATTCGCCCTATCCCTTTACCATCTCCTTCTTCAAAGCGATCAAAAGCATCAACAGAGATACCATCATTGTAATATGGGACAGCCCTGCGAAGCCGGACAGCATGCCATTTCCCATTTTCCCAAGATCAATAGCAAGTACCTGAACGATGCCTCGGATCAGCATCATAACAACCATGAATGGAAGTGCCACATTATAGAGCACAAAGAATTTTTTGAACAGAGAATTTTTTTCCAAGTCCGTTACTTTTGCAAACAGCGCGATCAGCAAGAACAGTACAGTTCCCATGACGAGTAAATGCACGTGCAGAACACCTAAAGTTGTCGGTTCTGTATAGCCATTCCATTTGGTAAATTCACGGTAAAAAACGCCGCCTGCCATTGCAAGCACAAAATAAATCAAAGATGTATTCATTATTTTCTTCATAGATATCGGTTCCTCCTTACCCTTTTTCTTAAGTACAGTGAAATATTTCTAATACAAATAATTTTTTACAAACTCTAGAAATGCTCCTCTGTCTGCTCTCTCGTCAAACAAGATTGATAAAAACAGTGTGAAAATGTAATCTACATATACTTTTTTAGACAACTGATCTGTAAATATATGGGCGCGTGTTTTCTTGTCGTTTTCCAAAAAAATCAGCATCTGCTGCTTTATTTTCTGGAAGTAGTCTTCCATGACTTTGCGTCCTTCCCGTTTATCTCCCGCCGCGAAGCTTAGTGCATGCATAGAAAAAAACTGTGGATAATGTTGTTTGCTTTCTTCTGCGCTTTCCAAAAGAACTTTCAAATATTCTACTATATTTTCACAGTCTTTGGATATTTTATCGATTGGGAAAATATCTGCCCACACGGCTTCTACCGTTGTGGACAAAAGCTCTGCCTTGGAAGTGAAATAATTATATAAAGAACCGAGAGCAATTCCGCACTCTGATGCAACAGTCCGCATATTTACGGCGGTAATGCCTTTGCTTGCTGCAATGCTTCGGCTTACTTCCAATATTTCCTCTTTGGATGTCACTGCTTTATTCATTACGTTCCTGCTTTCTCATATCCTGATAGCCGATCACGACCGTCCATACATACGCGCATGTTTTTGGAATCATCAGCATTCCGATCATTGGAATGGTGTCTGCCCAAAGGACGACCGGAATATAAAAACCAAAGCTTAGTACAATGGTCAGCCACATAAACCGGAAAGAACGATCCCTGCTTTCTTTTGCGCTTTTATAAAATAACAGAATGACCAAAAGGCCCAGCAGCGCAAATGGGATATTTCTGTAAATTCCCCATGAAAGCGGCGCGTTTGCACTTGTCCATTTATTCTGCGGGAACATACAGAGGATCACTCGGATGAGTGAAAGCATGTAGACTGCAACCGTTACATTTCTTTTTCCTTCTACGTGGTAGCGAAGCCGCCATACATAATAAAGCAGAATGTAAAATACGGTCATAGTCACCGAGGTAATCAGCTTCCCGATCCCCAGGGCGGAAGTATAATCTGCCAGGCCTGTCGTGCAAAGTGCGATTGCTCTTGGCACCAAATGAAATGCATCCCCAAGACCGAGTGTTACTGCCATAATTCCAAATAGTTTATACTGGACATTTCCTTTACATCCTTTGATCATCAATATTCCAATGGTAACGACACTGATGAGATAAACAATGTCAAATAAAGTTTCTGCAATTGCCTGCATCTTTTTCTCCTCTCTTCTTTTCATTTTTAATCATGTTGAACAATGTTCATTTTAATGTTCAATTTTATATCTGTCAAGAAAAGATTCCTAAAATAGAGGGAAAAATGATATACTTTACCTGGGGTTTTTGTGCCTATTTATTGTGTCCTGATATTAATAGAAGCAAAATGGGACAGATAATAGAGGTCTTATTATTTGATGGATGGGGCATCTTACGGAAGGAGAAGGTTCGAGTGGGGACAATTGTTGATTTTAAAAGTTCATGTAATGATTTCGATGTAGAGTTTGAGGTTTTACCATTAGTTGATATAGATAATATAGACGATGAAAGGCAGAGACGAATAGTAGCGGGAACTGCAGATGTGGATGAGTGTTTGGCTGAGGTAGGGGATAAGATTGCCAAGTTAAATCAAGATATTGACAGACTAACGAATCACGCAGATGGTGTTGATTACGCCATAGCGGTTACGAGCGGTATTATTACTGGAATGATAGATGCCACGATTGTTGGAGAGTGGAATTTTAGCGAAGCTAAAAAGGAGGCCCATAAAGAGGTTAATAACAAGGTAATAGAATTTGCTAAGAAACAGCCGGACTATGATCTTTATTGTAATTTTGCGTTAGAAGGAAAAGGAACGGCTAGAAGGATACCTAAGGATCCGGATAGATTGGAGACAGCGATTGAATTCCTGGAATGGAAATTTCATCTTCCGGGAGATGGAGCATATCGTGCCGGTAATTTTGGGATCGACGGAAATACACATAGAATGGATGATCTTTGCCATCATCCGACATTGGTAGGCCTCGTCTGTTGCATCATTGTTCAATTTACAGGAAGTACATTATACGTAAATAAATACGGCGAGGATATCAGTATTCCAATAACGGTAAATGAGTATGGCAATTTTGTTGGGAAAAATCCGGTGACAAAATTATTTTCAGGGGTAATTAACTGGTTTATTACATGTGCAAAAACAATTGCCAATAGAAAGGGACATTTGATGAGTGATGTTGCGACATCCTCTGGGTTACCGGGTTCATTCCTGTCAACGATTACTGAGTTGGCTTCCATTCCGTGCTTCAGAAACGAAGATTTTCTGTTGAAATTAAGGGATGCATTTAAGAATGGTATCGGAACAGGAAAAGGACAAGTTGATCTTGGCGTTTTTAATAAGCTATTTGAGGGCGCGCAAAGCAAATGGGATGTAACTACAGAAAAAGCGGTTATGCATGAATTAAAACGTCAGGCGATTCCGGTTGTAATCAATGAAGTCCTTGTTCGAGCCTCCTATTTTATAAGAAGGTTTATAAAAGAATTAAAGGAGAAGCAGGATGTAAAATTAATTGAATGGAACAATGTTATTCCCTTTAATAACAGGACAATTGTTAGGATGATGACGATAGCGACAGGAACATTTACAACAATTGATATGGCGGATGCGGCAGTTCATTCGGCAGCAAAATCCGTTGATGTATCGACATTTTTCTCAAACATGCTGTTAAGAGTCAATTTTGTTGGAGTAGGCAGACTTGCAATTGCAGTGACTTCAGATGTAGGGATGGGGATTTCAAGATCGGTTAAGAGAAGCCAAAGAATCAAACTTCAGGAAGAGCAGATATTATTATTAGGTGCAAAGGTTTATTATAAGCAGGCGGGAATGTGGATTGCGGCTGAGAATACAGGCGAGACACTGGAAGAAGCTTACAATATGATGGAAAAAACGACTGAAATATTTGCAAGAAGTGTTGATGATGTCAAGGATTCGCTAAATAATATCGGTGAAATGGTACCTGCGATTGAAGAAAAGAATCCGGGACTTATTGATGATATTACGGATATTCTTGAGTGGGGGTAAGGAGGCAGAATATGGATCCAATAAAGATTGCAATCGTATGTGATGGGAAAGAAATTTCATATGCTCTTAATCTTCTGCACCTATTTCAGTATAAGAATGAAATAGAGGAATTTAATAGTGATAACTATAAGGAAGCTTCAATAGAAATGTATTCTGCGGCGGCATTCGGCCATGCCAGCATAGCGAAAAAGACAATAAAACTTTTTGTTGGAATCACGCAGAATGTGGATGCTTCTTATAGAAAGGTATTCGATAAATTTGGTATGACCGTATATCAATCAGAAAGAAATTTCGTTTTGAATGTTGATGATAAGAAGATGAGAGATTATCATGCGTTTATCATTTATGCCAATGCCAAAAGAGAGGAATATCTTGAGCTGGAAAGGGATTATATAAACAAGGTCAGCAGATTGGATAGGGATTGGATTGCAAAAGAATTTATTTTATCTTCTTCAGGAGGAATATTGGGTAAGAAGAATCCAAGGCTTCAGCAATTATACGATTGTTTAGCATTTGTTGTATACTTGGAAATTTTGAATGATACAAAAGAATAGATGGAGGGTAACAGAATGAAAAAGACGGATGTTGTTTCAGTTGAGGTAAATGCAAGTCAGGTGCCTGGTATTATTCAGGAACAGTTTAAGGGATTAAAAGAGCTGAAACAGAATGTAAATGAAGCGATCAAAAAAGCAGATAAAGCAAATGATGCTGCTCAGGTAGCAAAAGGAAAATCAGCAGGGCTATTTCAGAAGAAAGAGGCAATAGAATCCTTGCAGGAAGCTACTGTAAATTTAGCAGATGCACAAATTACAGCCACAAAGGCACAAAAAGTGTCGTTTGAGTATCAACAAAAGCTAGCAGAAATGACAAAATATTTGTTTGCGTTGGGCGTGTCAAATATTGCTATGAATAGAAGTGTTGTAAGAGAACTTGAACTTAAATTAAAAGGGGCGTCAAAGGAAGAATTAGATGAATTTGCTCGTCAGGAAATTATATCCGTTGTTAAGCAGCTTAAAGCGCAAGAAGATATTATGAAAAAGCAGAGTGATCTTACGGAGAAAGTAAAAGTACATGAAACTACTTTAAGAACGCATGCACAAAAGGATTTTGAATACGATAAAAAATTGAGAGAACATGAGGAACATGAAAAGAAGCAAGATGGAATACTAAGAAAGCATTCTGAAAAAGATGAGGAACATGATAGATTAATTGCCGGGAACAAACAAAAGACACTAGAGCATGATAAGATGCTTGCAGAGAACAAACAAAAGACACTAGAGCATGATAAGATGCTTGCAGAGAAAACGAAAAAGGATCGTAATCAGGATGAAGAGATCGCACGTCAGGCAGTAATGGATGTAGAGCTTGGAAAGAGAATTGATGCTGGCGAAGAAAAGGATAAGAGTCAGGATGAAGAGATGGCGCGTCAGGCAGCCAAGGATGAAGAACTGGCAAAGATGATTGAGGGGCTGATGGAATCAAACCTTGAAAAAGAATCTCAAATTAGAGAATTAAAGACGATTTGTGAAAATCTGTCAAAACGTATTTCTAATCATGCATCAATGGTAGAAGAGAAGGAGATGGGGATTTTAGATAGATTAAATGAAAAAGCAAGTAAAAAAATGGTACTGATTTCTTACATAATTGGTTTGGTGGGGTTCCTCGTAGCAATTATTCAATTTTTTATTTAACAGTATTCTAAGAAGAATAAAAGAAAACGGCTGAACATTCTGAGTTATTCAGAATGTTCAGCCGCCTTTTTATTCTTCAGCTGCTTTGTTTTTATATCTTTTCATAACCAAGAGCGTAAGAAGTGAACCAAGTGACAGTGTGAGTAACCAGCCAATATGATTGGTATCTCCGGTTTTAGGTACACGGGAATTGGCAGGTTTCTGATTGGAAGTTCCACTGTTTTGGCCATCTGTCTGAGGCGTGTTAGGCTTAGTGTTTGGATCGGCCTTTCCACATACGGTACAGATTCCGTCTTTGTATTTGTGGCCCAGAGCTTTTAGTACCGTTTTTTCTTTTGAAATTTCTTGAGTCAGATCTGGATCTGAATAATATTTGTTGCAGTAATCACAGTACCAGTATTCGATGTTTCCAGCAGTGTCACAGGTAGGTGCGACTGCTTCGATATGTTTGGCGTTGTGAAGCTTTTCCACGCTGCCAGAACCTTCTAGCGTACCGGTTCCGGTTGTATGGTCTGGAATTGTTACTTCTCCATGATTGGTTATGGTACCGTTATTTTCTAACTGGGTATCAAGGGAAACCTCAAATAAAGCCTCAGGATCGACAGATACGGTTCCCTGATTTTGAATGATAAGCTTTCCGCCTCCGGTTACCATTACGTTGCCCTGAATTGCCAAATCACCTGTGATTTCCAGGGTGGAACCTTCAGCAATTTCAAACGTAATTTTCTTATCAGCTTCTATTATAAGATCATTCAGCTTAAGATCCTTTTCGATCAGAACGGTATCGTTCGTATTTACCTGAATATTTCCGCTGTCTTTCTGAAGGAAGAACTGTTCCAAAGCGACATCGGACTGCGGCATAAATGTGATGGTTCCATCTTCATTATACCGATACTTATAATCGCGGTAGTCGGCTGGGCGAACATCATCAGGAGTGTCTGCCCATACCCAGTAGTTTACAGCGGGTTGTCCGGCAGGAAGCAGGATTGGAGTTGCAGCCACATCGATAATAATCAGGTCATTAGCGCCTGCTTGAAAAGTATTTTCCCTGAAATCGACAGGAGTTCCGATGCTTCCTTTTACTTGAATGTAATGTTCAAATTTATCATATTTAATGGTATTGCCGGTGAAGTCCGCCTGAGTTTGTAAATAAATAGATCCGGCGTTATCAAACGTATTATTCTTTACAACGATCTGGTTGTTGGCCGCAGTGGATGTTGTAATGGTAGTAGCTTCTAATCCGGCTCCGCTGGTAGGTCCATTGGAAACACTGTAAACACTGTTTGTGAAGTTACAATTTTCGATTAGGAAGTTACCGCTTACGTTCGGAAGCATAGTTCGGAATGCTCCATTGAACTCACTATTGGTAAAGGAGATTCTTCCGGTATCATCCTGGCCGTTAATATATAGCCCATAGGACCATTCAGGAGCCTCTATGGTGACGCCGTTATTATTTGGCGTATTGATGAAGTGGCAGCGATTGATTGTTATATCTGCTTTATTGCCACTTGCCGTTACAGCACTTCCACCATCTCTTTTCGTTACGGAATAGTGAACCGTAACATTTTCAAGTTGGATAGATGTGCTTGCACCGCTATTTCCCAGTGATAAAAGGCTTCCCTTAGAATTGGTTTCATTTGGCTTAAGTGTAAGATTCTGGAGTGTTCATGCCTTTACAGTAGAAAGACCAGAAATAGTATACTTGCTGCCTCCGTCTACGGTGATATTTTTGTCAAACGTGATGTCTTCCGTAACGTCAGACAGCAGCGTGACGGTGCTTCCATCCGGAGCATTCTCTACTGCTTTTTTCAGGGTTTCGTATTTTGTTCCGTTTACTTCGGCGACGTCTGAATTAGCAGCGAGAGATACAGCAGGGAAAAGACAGATTGCGGTTAAAAAACTTAAAACCATTGCGAATGCTTTCTTTTTCATAATTTATCCTCCCAAGAATGTTTTATGATACTGTCTATATAGTATCACAGAAAAATGGCACAGGCTATTTCTTTGGAAAGAAATTTTATGAAAATAAGAAAGAAAATCAATTTTTGAATATTTATTTGCATAAAAAAACCAACATTTATCGAAAAAAAATCCATTTTAGGAGAGATGTATATAGCTGTATAATGATAGAACAAACTTACTATGAGGAGGAAGGAGAAATGAAAAGAAGATTTCTGGCAGGACTCTTGAGCGCTGCGATGATACTGACGATGACGACAGTCACCCCGGTTGGCGCGGCGCCAGAGGGCAGCGAAGAAGCAGGGGTAAAATCAGCCGCAGTACTTTCTGACGAAGAACTTGGCACGAACATTGCTCCAAAAGCGACGGCGGACGCATCCTACACGAATGTGTGGAGCATCACTCCGGCGTCCATGAATGACGGGGAACTTGCTACGTCAGACCCTTATACCAGCTGGAACAGCTGGGGCGGAAATGACGAAACGTACCCGGTAACGACATCTCTTACCTGGAATGCAGAACAGGTAATCACAGGAATGCGTGTGATCTGGTGGGCAGACAATGCTGAACTTCAGTCAAATGCAAACGTAACATTCCCGAAGAGATGTGAAGTACACTATGTAGATGCGGAGGGAAATCCGCAGAGAATCACCGGAATGGTGAATGAAAAAGGCGACCCTTCTGATGAAGTGGGCGTTGTGTATGATTCCAGCTCCAACAACGGAATCAACGGAAACAACAAGTATTGGAACTATGTAAAATTTGCAGAGCCGATTACGACAAAAGAACTTCAGATGAAGATCGAACGTAACGGAAGCGGCAGCAACGGTGTTGGTATCAGTGAGTGGGAAGTATTTGGATATGAGACGATTGCTTCCGGTACGAATGTAGCTCCAGAGTCTAAGGTGACTGCTTCTTACACGAACAAGGATCTGGCAGAGACAGCAGCATCCGTAACGGTAGATGGCAAATTAGCAGGAAACGATCAGAACACAACATGGAACAGTGCAGGGGCTTCTAAAGAGGAGTATCCGGTGAAGGTCAACCTGGACTGGGGAGAAGCTGAATATAATGTCTCAAGTATGAGAGTGATGTGGTGGTCTGACAATGGTGCTGTTAAGTTCCCATCCGACTGTAAATTACAGTATTACAATACCCGTTCTAAAGACTGGTCTGATGTGACAGATATGGTGGATGAGACGGGAGCAAATGTAAAGTCTGTCGGCGTGAAGTTCGGAAGCGAAGGCAAGCCGGGCGAGAATGAAGCTGACTATACAGGTGAGAACAACCGTTACTGGAACGGCGTTTCTTTAAACGAGAATGTAAAGACGAATAAGCTTCGTCTGCTGGTTGGAAGTAAGAGCGCTTCTGAAGGCGTTGGAATCGGTGAGATCGAAGTGTATGGAACAAAGGCAGCCGTTACATTGGGAGAAAATGTGGCTCCAAATGCAGCTGCTTCTGCAAATGCACAGAACACACCTGTAACCAATGTAAACAATGGCGGATTAGCTGACGGTGCAGGATCCTCTTGGAATACCTGGGGCAGCAACACCTACCCAACGACCGTAGCGCTTACCTGGGACGCTCCTTATGAATTAAATGGCATGAGAGTTATGTGGTGGGCAGATAATGGTAACCTTCAGGCGAACGGTAACGTTACATTCCCGAAGAGCTGTGAGGTAGAATATTACGACCATGAGACCAGCTCCTGGAAGAAGATTACGGCTATGACAGATGAGACTGGCGCAAATGTTTCTTCTGTTGGTGTGAAATACGGAAGTGCAGATCAGGCTTCCAACCAGCCGGGAAATCACTTAAATGGAAATAACCGTTACTGGAATCAGGTGACGTTTGATGAATCAGTGAAGACGACTCAGATTCGAATGAATATTGACCGTAACGGATCCGGATCAAATGGTATCGGTATCGGTGAATGGGAAGTCTTTGGTGAAGAGATGACCGCAGAGTGGAATGAAATGGTTTCCGCACAGATTACCGGTAAAGACCGCATTATGAAGGGCGAGAAAGGCGTGTTTACAGCAGAGAGCCTTCCGACCGGATTAGAAGGAATGAGCTATAAGTGGGAACTGGCAGAGGGCAGCGAGTTTATGTCCATCGAAGGTGCAGATGATCAGAAGGAAGTTACGATCAAAGCAAACGAAAGTGGATATGGCAAGCTGAACCTGACACTCTCTCGCAAAGAGAATGACAAGACAGTGAAAAGAACCGCAAGCATGGATATCAAGGTTGACGGAATCGAGAGCATCGACGAATATGTGACAGCTACAGAAGCAGGCACAGCTCCGATTCTTCCGAAGATGGTAGTCGCTAACGGAATTGCATTCGACGATCCGACACCAAAGTATGTCGGACCAACAGGCCATGACTTCGCAGAAGAATTTAATTCTAAATTAGTCCCGGTTAAATGGGAAGAAGTAGATAAGAAATTATATGCAAAAGATCAGGTTGGAAAGACATTTGAGGTAAAAGGTAAAGTAACTGCTGGCGGAGAGGAATTCGATGCGGTTGCAAAGGTTACCGTTAACGAGCCGGTTGTTGCACCAGTTGCGAACAATACCGTTACTTTTGAAAATGTACAGCTTGAGGATAATTTCTGGAATCCAAAACAGAAAGTAAATGCAGTAAATTCTCTGAACAAGGCAATCGCGCAGATCGAGCAGCCATCCGGCGGAGAGCCAAACTTCAAGAATGCGATCAAGAAGTTAAATGGTGAGCCTTATGACGAGTTCCAGGGATTCGTATTCCAGGATTCTGATATTTACAAGAGTATTGAAGCAATTTCCTATACATTGTCCGTAATTCAGAATGACGATGATCCGGAAATGGTAGCACAGAAAGAAGTGCTGGAAAAGAAACTGGCAGAGTGGATTTCTCTGATTGAGCAGGTGCAGTACGCAGATGGATATATTGATACCCACTTTACGTTAAGAAGTACCGCACATGCAGGCGGAAGTTCTGCCGGAACACACAGATGGAGAGATTTCTCCAACCATGAGATGTACAATGCAGGTCACTTCTTTGAGTCGGTTGTTGCATATACCCGTTACAGAGAAGGTATCGGCGATCCTGACTATAGTCTTTATGTAGTTGGAAAACGTTTTGCAGATGAAATCGTATCTCTCTTTGGACCAGAAGGAACTCGTCACGAGGTTCCGGGACATGAAGAGGTGGAACTTGCCCTTGTGAAGTTTGCAAAACTGGTAGAAGAATATGAGGGTGAAGGAACTGGTCAGAAGTATATTGATACAGTAAAGACGCTGATTGACCGAAGAGGTGAAGCAAGCGGCTTACGTGAAAGTGGTTACCGTGGAGGCGAATATTCTCAGGATGCAACACCAATTAAGGAAGAGGTAAATGGTGTGGGACATGCTGTACGTGCATGCTATTTCTACGCTGGTGTTACTGATATTGCAACACTTCTTCCGGAAGGCGATGCTGACAGAGACGCTTACCTGAATACCATGGATAATATTTGGGATTCTGTAAAGAACAGAAAGACTTATATCACAGGTGGTATCGGAGTTAGAAGCCATGGAGAAGACTTTGGTGGAGACTATGAACTGCCAAACAACGATTCTTATTGTGAGATCTGTGCATCTATCGCACTTGCAAACTGGAACCAGAGAATGAATCTGATCCACGAGGATGCGAAGTATGCAGACGTAGTAGAAAGAACACTTTACAATGCAATTCTGGTTGGAACCAACTTAACCGGAGATAAGTTCTACTATGATACCAGATTGGAAGTCAGCAACAGACAGGGACGTTCTGACTGGTTTGCATGCGCATGCTGTCCTCCGAACTTAATGCGTACCATCGCAAAATTAAGTGAGTACATGTACACCGTACACGGAGATGATCTGTTCGTGAACCTGTACATCGGAAGTGACGGAAACGTTAACGTAGACGGAACGAACGTAGAACTGACGCAGAAGACAGAGTATCCATGGGACGGCGCTGTGAAGATGACCGTTGATCCGGCAAAAGATAAGAAATTCACGATGAATATTCGTATCCCAGGCTGGACACAGGAACAGAAAAACAAAGACGTTAAGATCGAAGTGAACGGCGAAGCAGTCAAAGCAGAAGCAGAAAATGGATATGTTGCAATTACCCGTACATGGAAAGCTGGCGACGTTGTTAAGATTGACATGCCAATGGAAATCAGAATGACAGAGGCAGATCCAAATGTCACAACAAACGCAGGAAGAATCGCATTAGAGAGAGGACCTGTCGTATACTGTATGGAGACAGCGGGAAATGCACAGCTGAATGAAGGAATTGCAAACTTCAAACCATTAAATCTTGTAATTCCAAGAGATGCGAAACTGACCGCTACATACAATAAAGATCTTCTGAACGGCGTTGTAGAGATTAATGGTGACGTACAGTACAATGACGGCGGAACCATGAAAGATGCGAAGCTGCAGGCAATTCCATACTATGCATGGAATAACCGTGGTGACGACGGCGTAGAGGGACAGAACTCCTGTACACAGATGTTGATCTGGACGAACGCAGTTGGAGAAGCAGCCGGCGCAGAAGTAACCATCAGCGGTGAACAGGAAGTGAAAGTTGGCGAGAGCATTTCTCTGACAGCAGAAGTAGAAGGAATGGAAAATCCAGCCTACGCATGGAGCATCAAAGAAGGCGATGCAGTTGAGATCGCAGAAGGTGCAGACGCAGCGACTGTAAAACTGAACGGTCTGAAAGAAGGTACAGCAGTTATCACAGTGACCGCAACAAGCGGAGACGTATCTGTCAGTGCAGATTATACCGTAACCGTAACAGCGGCAGAACAGCCGGCACCGACGCTGGAAAGTCTTGAGCTTGCAGGACCGACAAAGGTTGAATATGTTCAGGGCGAACAGCTTGACTTAACAGGCCTTGTTGTAACAGCAGTATACAGCGATGGAACCAGAACAGAGATCCCATATGGAGAAGGTGGATACACGGTAAGCGGATACGATGCAAATGCAGTTGGAGAGCAGACCGTGACCGTAACCTATGAAGGAGTATCTGCTGAATTTACAGTAACAGTGAAAGAGGCAGAACAGCCGCTTCCAACACTGGATAAGATCGTTCTCGGAGGAGATGCGAAGACGAAGTATCAGCAGGGTGAACAGCTTGACTTAACAGGCCTTGTTGTAACAGCAGTATACAGCGATGGAACAACCAAAGAAATTCCATATGGAGAAGGCGGATATACGGTAAGCGGATACGATGCTAACAAAGTTGGTAAGCAGACGATCACCATCACTTACGGCGGAAAAACAGCTGAATTTGAAGTGACGGTAGAGAAGAAGCAGACAACGGATCCACAGAATCCGCAGAAGCCGAACAAGCCACAGAAACCATCTGGCAGCCAGACTGGCAACAAGACAGATGCAGCTGCGAAGACAGGAGACCAGGCAAATATGGTTCTTCCGGCAGTTGGACTTCTGATGGCAGCAGCACTGCTTCTCATGGCATGGAAGAGAAGAAGAGTGGGAAGATAATATCTAAAGCTTAGAAGCGAAGGTATATCATAGGAAAGACACCCCAGACAGGAAAGGAATGATCCCTGTCTGGGGTGTTTTCCCGTTCGGGAAGAAAAGGATTTGCGAAAATGCGGTACAAAGGATACAATGATAACAGGAAAGAATGGAAGAGGGATGATAAAAGTGAATGCAGCAGTAAAGAAAAATAAATACGAAATTGATATGTGCAACGGTTCCATTATGGATAAGCTGATCTCTTTTTCCCTGCCTCTGATGTTGTCGGGAATTCTTCAGCTTCTGTTTAATGCAGTGGATATCGTTGTGGTGGGGAGGTTCACAGGAAGACAGGCGCTGGCGGCAGTAGGATCCACCACGGCTTTGATTAACGTGTTCGTAAATCTTTTCATTGGAATTTCTCTGGGCGCCAACGTGCTTGCCGCCCGGTTCTATGCGGCGAAAAAAGAGAAGGAAATGTCGGAAGTTGTACATACAGCGGTTACATTTGCCTTGGTCAGTGGAATTTTGATGGTGTTTGTGGGATTTTTCTGTTCCAGGGGAGCGTTGGTTTTGATGGGGACGCCAGGAGACGTCATTGAGTTATCGGCGCTTTATATGAAGATTTATTTTATGGGAATGCCATTTTTCATGCTTTATAATTATGGAGCAGCCATTTTACGGGCGATTGGAGATACGAAGCGGCCGCTTTTGTTCCTGATTATCGCAGGAGGGATCAATGTGTGTTTGAACCTTCTTCTTGTGATTGTATTCCATCTCGGTGTGGCTGGAGTTGCGATTGGAACGGTAATTTCCCAGCTGGTGTCCAGTGTGCTGGTGCTTTGGTGTCTGTGGCGTGCGGAAGGGAGTTATCAGCTGAGAGTGTCCAAATTGAAGATTCAGAGGACCCATTTGAAGCAGATTTTTCAGATTGGAATTCCGGCGGGGATTCAAAGTATGGTAATTAATTTTTCCAATGTTCTTCTTCAATCCTCAGTGAACTCTTTTGGGTCAGTGGCAATGGCGGGTTATACGGCTGCGAACAATATTTTTGGATTCCTGTATGCATCCGCAAATTCCGTTTCTCAGGCATGTATGAGTTTTACCAGTCAGAACTACGGAGTAGGAAAATGGAAACGGGTGGATCGGGTGCTTGTGGATTGTATGATCCTTACGACAGGGGTGATGCTGGTATTAGGAGGGGGCGCGTATGTATTTGGCCATCAGCTTCTTGGAATCTATACCTCAGATGCAGAGGTGATTCAGTGCGGAATGGAGATCCTCCTGTATACGACGGTAACCTATTTTCTGTGTGGACTGATGGATCTGTTCCCAGGATCCATGCGAGGAATGGGATATTCTCTGGTGCCAATGATTATCTCTGTGATCGGTACGGTCGGATTTCGGATTGTATGGATTGGATGGATATTCCCGGCGCATCGTTCTCTGGATGTACTGTTTATCTCCTATCCGGCATCTTGGATTCTGACGATTATCATGCAGGTGATCTGTTTTTACTTTGTACGTAGGAGAGTGCACCAAAAGGCGGCATAAAGAGCGAAGAAAGGGGAAGCTTAGGAAAGCTTCCCCTTTATCCATGTCCAAATATCTTCGTAGACTGTCATATAATCCGTTTCATTTAAAATTTCATGGCGGTCATTTTCGTAGAGTTTCATCTGCACAGCTTTGATTCCGTTTTGCCAGAATGCGTCGTAAGCTTTTTGGATCCCCTTGCCAAAATCACCAACCGGATCATCGGCTCCGGACACCAGCAAAATCGGAAGTGCCGAAGGAATTTTCTGGATGTTTTTTTGTTTATGTACATAAGAGATACCGCGAGACATCTGATAGTACCCGTTTAGTGTAAAGATAAAGGTACAGAATGGATGTGCACGGTAGGCATCGACAATTGCCTCGTCCTTCGTAAGCCAGTCCTGTGGAGTACGGGCTGGTTCAAATCGCTTGTTATAAGAAGCAAATGCCATATTGTCAACGAATTTGCTTCGATAATTCCATCCTTTGAACAGCGCCAGAATGCGGCAGGTCAGTTTGGCAAAAAAGAGTTTTACAGCGGGCTGTGTTCCGGTTCCCATGACGATGACGCCCTGAAGTCCTTCGCCGTGCAGCATCATATACTGGCGGATCAGAAAGGAACCCATACTGTGGCCAAGCATAAAATAAGGAAGTCCCGGATATTTCTTCTCTGTTATTTTCCGAAGACGGTCAATGTCTTTGATGACACATTCATTTCCGTTTGGGTGGGCAAAGTATCCGTGTCGATCCTCACACGTAACAGACTCGCCGTGCCCTAAATGATCGTTTCCAACGACATAGATGCCATGCGCATTTAAGAAGCTGGCAAAACGATCGTATCGGTCAATAAATTCTACCATACCGTGGCTGATCTGAAGAACAGCGTGGACATCTTTTTCAGGAATCCATTCGATTCCATGAATTGTCGTAATCCCATCAGAAGAGGGATAGTAAAAATCTTTTTTCATAGCAGATCACTTCCTCCTTTGTGTGCAATCAGGCAAATAACTGCAGGATAATTTGAATTGCCCAGAATCCGATGTACAGATTTGTCCCTACATTGAAAAGCATTGCCAGTAACAACTTATCTTTGGGCAGTGCGATGATTCCGGGGCGGCAGCGGAACTTCTTAAAGCTTAAGATGAACAAGACGATTCCTCCGATCACAAGCCCCATCACAAGAGCCATGTAGATTCCAATAAGAATCATTTGGAAGGGATGTGTGACGATGATATCGAGCAATGCTGTGGAATCGGAAGCCGACTGTTCGATTGCCTGAAATACGTCGGATCTAAGCATCAAAAGTCCGGGGACGCTTCCCATGAAATTAATTCCCATGTGAAGAAGAACACTGTACCTGAGCATTCCGGTTTTGGCGTAAACAAAGCCAAATAGAAGTCCCAGGGTAAAGGCGTATACGAACTGGTTTAAGTTGCCGTGGAACAGTGCGAAGAAGAAGGCGGACAGCAGGATTCCTGACAGTTCGCCGTATTTTACGGAAGTACGGTCGATAATTAATTTCCGGAAAATGAATTCTTCAATAATCGGGGCACAGATCACGGTAAACAAAATAGCAGTTCCTAGGTGTAGTTCTGTTACGATGTCCTGAATCGGATTAGCGACGCTGTCTCCCTTTAAGAATCCAATGAAGGTCGTCATAAATTGTCCTATCAGGTTCGAGAAATACATCAGTGCGTAAGAGATACAAAAAGCAGATAAAAGCTGAGGAACCTTCATGCTCTTTCGCGGAATCGGAACAGCGGGAACCATTCGCACCAGCAGTACCAGAAGCGGCATGCCGATCAGATACATGGATCCGGTGCCGACGATCAGGGATAGATCTGCATTTCCCAAAATATCAGGGAACAGCATGCTGACCATTACAGATACTCCGGTCTGGACGCTTACGATAATCAGTGTGCCCAAGAAGAACATCAGTCCCAGCTGTGAAAAGTGCGATTTTGTATTTCGGATAATTTGTTTCTCCATAAGCATTTACCTCATAAATTCATTGATCACATGAAGAACCCCGTCTTCATCATTTGACTTCGTGATATAGTCCGCCTTTTCTAATACTGCCGGCTGCGCGTTTGCCATGGCAACGCCAAGTCCTGCTGTCTCAATCATCGTCAGATCATTATACCCGTCTCCGCAGCAGATCATCTGATCGGCGGAAAGCCCGATGCTCGTTAGAAGCTTCAAAAGAGAATGGGCTTTGTCGATACCAGGCGGCATAATCTCCAGGAAAAACGGATCGGAGCAGTATGCATAGAGATAGGTGCGGAAGTGGCGGTTCACGACCTCTCTTATCTCTTCAATTACTTCAGGATCTCCGGTTACCAGGAATTTATTCTGCGGTCCGGTAACGTCCGATAGAAAATCTTCGGAAGTGACGATCGGTGTATGATTGATCCGGGATTCAAGCTTAGTGTACTGATTTGGGCAGATCCCGGAGATCAGGGTATCCTGCGCATAGGCAATGATATCAATGCCGCGATCTTTGTAACGAGATACAATCTCATAGAGAGGTACTTTGCAGTCATCGGGAAGTGTTTTGTTATAAATGATATTCCCGGTGCGGCAGTCGGTGATCCGTCCTCCGTTAAAAGAGAGAATGTAACTTCCGTATTTTTCCAGCTGAAGTTGTTTCGCAAGTGGAAGGACGCCCTGTGTTGGGCGTCCGCTTGCAAGCACTACTTTTTTGCCGTCTTCCTGGATCTCGATCAGAGCGTCCAGCGTTGGTTTGGTGATTTCTTTTTTTGAATTGGTAAGGGTACCATCAAGATCCAGTGTCAGAATCTGATAATCCATATAAGTGCCTCCTCATGCCGAATTAGAATTTTTTCAGTTCCTCTACGACTTCAGATAATGCTACGCCATGAGAAGCCTTTACTAACACGTTGTCTCCGTCCTTGATGATGTCGTTCATGGCAGCGAGAAAATCTGCTTTTGTCTCAAACCAGAGAGCTTCGGTAGAAGCGCCTTTTCCTGCTGCTTCTGCAAGATCCTTGGCAAAGCCGCTGATTCCGCAGACCAGGTCGATGTTATGAGCGGCTGCATATTCGCCGACTTCCCGGTGAAGCTCTTGTGCATTATCTCCCAGTTCACCCATGTTTCCAAGAATGGCAACCTTGCGTCCGATGGCCATATCAAGGACGTCGATAGCCGCCTTCATAGAAATTGGGTTTGCGTTGTAGCAATCGTCCAGAATGATGATCCGGTCGGTTTTGATGATATTGTTGCGTCCCGGCATAGACGGAAGATTTTCGATACCGGCCTTGATTTCTTCAGGTGTCAGACCAAGAGAGTATCCAACGGCTGCTCCGGCCAGTGCATTGGAAACCATATGTGCTCCCGGAAGCGGGATGACACAGTCAAAAGAACTTCCGTCCGGCAAGGAGATGGTGCAGGAAGTTCCTGCAAGTCCCATGGTTTTGATGTTTTCGGCACGGAACGCGCAATTTTCTCCAAGACCGAAGAAGGCAGGGGTAACACCCTTGACCGGTCCCATCTGGGAGAGCAGATCATCGTCTCCATTTAACAGGATGCTGCCGCCGGCTTTCATATCCTGAATCATCTGGGATTTCTCCTGAAGAATTCCTTCTCTGGTTTTGAAGAATTCCAGATGTGCGATGCCGATATTGGTGATGACACAGATGTCAGGGCTTGCAACAGAAGAGAGTCGGCGCATTTCGCCAAAATGGTTGACGCCCATTTCTAATACGGCAACCTGATGAGATTCATCTATGCCGAAGATGGTAAGAGGAAGTCCCCATTCATTATTTAAGTTCCCCTGATTTTTATGTACACGGTACTTCTGTGATACGACAGAAGCGATCATTTCTTTTGTGCTGGTTTTTCCGACGCTTCCAGTGATTCCAACCACTTTGATATCAAAGGAATCCCGGTAAAGTTTGGCAATGTCAAGAAGCGCCTGTCCGGTGGATTCCACCAGAATATATGGGAAATCTGTCTCTCCTAGATCTTCATGGGAGACGACGCAAAGAGCGCCTTTCTCGATCGTATCCGGGATAAATTGATGTGCGTTGAAGCGCTCTCCGTCGATAGCAACAAAGAGGGCATCCTTTTCTACTTTGCGGCTGTCAATTACAACATTGGAGACTTCTCGGTCAAGAAGAGCTTCATCTCCATGATAGGTGCCCTGGCAGGCGGTGGTAATATTTCTTAATGTAAGGTTTTTCATAATTTTCCTCCTTCAAGTGTGGGGCCTGGGGTATGTGTGTAACGAGCTTTGAAAGACTGGTCGATAATGATCTCGCACAGATCCCCGTATTCAATACCAATTGCTTTTGCTGCCTTTGGAAGAAGACTTGCAGGGGTCATACCCGGCAGTCCGTTCATCTCCAGACAGTAGAATTTCCCATCGTTTTCATCGACGATAAAGTCGGCGCGGGAATACACATCCATGCGGAGTGCAGCAAACGCTTTTTCAGCGGCTTTTTGCATTTTTTTCTGTGTCTTTATATCTAATGACTGCGGAGGGCAAAGTTCCGTAGCGCCTCCGGTCTGGTATTTATTTTCATAATTAAAAATGCCGTCTTTGGGAATGATTTCCACCAGTGGAAGCGCCTTTCCGGCGATGATTCCACAGGCATATTCCCGCCCTTTTAAATACGGTTCAATGACAACCTCATCCTGCTGATCCTCTTCAAAGGAACGGCGGATTGCCTCGACGTATTCTTCTTCCGTATGAACGATGTAAACGCCGATACTGGAACCGCCGGAGCATGGCTTGATCACAAGCGGCAGGTAATACCCCAGTTCGCTAAGGGGAGTATCCTTGGTTGCGGCGGTCAGGGAAGTTCCTCTTGGTGTGGGAACCCTTGACATTTTAAAGACCTGTTTGGCAACCAACTTGTTCATAGACAGGGAACAGCCCAGAGAATTTGGCCCGGTATACTTGATTCCCAGAATATCAAAGGTTGCCTGAAGTTTGCCGTTTTCTCCCACGGATCCGTGAAGCGCCATGAAAGTAATATCTGCCATGCGGCAAAGTTCTATGACGTTCGGCCCTAAGTAACAGTCTGACTGATCCGGCCGGGAGGCCTTGAGCTTAGCGAGATCCGGTGTGGTTGTCTTGATTCCTTCAGCGATAGAAAGACCGGAATCCGGAAGTGCAAAAACTTCTTCTAAGCGGTCAGGATCATAGGGAAGCCCGAAGAATACATCCAGCAGAAATGCCTGATGTCCCCGTTCCCGTAAGGTTCTGCAGATACCGGCGCCGGAGATTAGAGATACGTCTCTTTCGGGGCTGAGTCCGCCTGCTAATACAATGATTTTCATATAGATGAATCTCCTTTATTTTTCTGTGCTTAACTGATCTAGTAATTCTTTTTTTGCATGGTAGAGTCTGGTTGAAAGATCGACGTAGACTCTGTGAGGATAGAAGAGACGTTTGGTCTCTTCCCATAAAGTGTTTTTTTCTTCTGCGCAGTATTTTGCGATTTCCCGGACAGACGGAGATTTATAGATACATTCTCCGTTTCGGAAGATCGGAATTAGGATTTCGCGCATCGTATAAGAGCCGCCCGGAAGTCTGGTTTTTTTCCAGGTGTCTTTCGGATCGAAGAGCAGAAGATCTTCGCTGGCATCGAAGGTTTCATCTGCAAAGCAGATGAGGTCTGCCTTGATTTTTCCGGTGGCTTTATCGTAGATCCGGTAGATGGTCTTATTTCCCGGATTGGTGATCTTCTCCGTGTTTTCGGAAATTTTAATCTTTGGTACGAACTCTCCGTTCTCGCTTTGGATGGCGGCAAGCTTGTAGACGCCTCCGAAAGACGGACAGTCCTTGGAAGTGATCAGGTTGGTGCCCACACCCCAGGAATCGATGGCAGCTCCCTGCATCTTCAGATCGTGGAGCAGATATTCGTCCAGATCGTTGGAAGCACAGATGGAAGCGTCAGGAAAGCCGGCGGCGTCGAGCATTTTGCGCGCCTCTTTGGAGAGGTAAGCAAGATCTCCGCTGTCCAGGCGGATTCCATATTTTTTAAATGTTTTTCCCGATTCTTTGTATTCCCGGAATACGCGGATGGCATTGGGAACACCGGATTTTAAGGTGTCGTAGGTGTCCACCAGAAGCGTACAGTTATCAGGGTAGAGGTCGGCATAGGTCTTGAAGGCAGTATATTCATCCGGGAAACTCATAATCCAGCTGTGGGCATGAGTTCCCATAACCGGAACGTCGAACAGTTTCCCTGCAAGGACGTTGGAGGTTCCGACACAGCCGCCGATCATGGCAGCTCTGGCGCCGTAAAGACCGGCATCCGGGCCCTGTGCCCTTCTAAGACCGAACTCCATAATGCCGTCGCCATTTGCGGCGAAGACGATGCGGGAAGTTTTGGTTGCAATTAAGCATTGATGATTTAAAATATTTAAAATTGCGGTTTCCACAAGCTGCGCTTCCATAATTGGGGCAATGACTTTTAAGATGGGTTCCTTTGGAAAAATTACGGTGCCTTCTGGAATTGCATAGATGTCTCCGCTAAAGTGAAAGCCGCTTAAATAGTGGAGAAACTCTTCTTTGAAAATACCAAGGCTTCTTAGATAGTCCACATCTTCATAAGTAAAATTCAGATTCTTTATATAGTCAATCACCTGGTCGAGACCGGCGCATACAGAATAACCGTTGTTGTTGGGATTTTGGCGGAAGAAGACGTCGAAGATAACCGTTTCATTCTGTCCCTTCTCATAATATCCCTGCATCATCGTAAGTTCGTACAGGTCAGTCAGTAAAGTAAGATCCTGTCTGTTCATAATTTTAAAAAACTCCTTTGTGATGGCAGTACGATGACTGCGTGTAGTGTCAATATATTCCGTTACATTATAGCATTAGACGCAAGAAATGTAAAAGGGAAAAGAAAATGTGAAAGAACCAGGCGTTATACAAGCGCCTGGTTCTTATTGATCGTTTCCTGAATGATATTCTGACAGTAGTCGGCCAAATGCTTTCTGGTTTCCTTATCCAGATCATTTGGATAGATTGGCTTTCCGTATTCCAGGATGACGTGCGTTTTCTTAATTCGAGGGAACTGCTTCTCGAAGATAGAGATGGTATTGTTCATGCTCATCGGAATAATGGCGCAGCCGGTCTTGTCTGCAATCTTGAAGGAACCGCTGTGGAATGGGAGGAGACTTAATTCTTCTCCGGTGTTGCGGGTACCTTCCGGGAAAATACAGATGGAGATTCCCTTCTTAATATAATCGATGGCGGTGAGAATAGTCTTTAAGCCTTCCTTCGGGTTCTCGCGATCCAGGAACAGGCAGTAGAGACGTTTCATCCAGTCGCGGAGGAGAGGATAGCCTAACATTTCCTTCTTCGCTACGTATCCGGTACGTCTGCGGCAGCGGGAATAGGTAATCAGAATGTCAAAGTAGCTTCGATGATTTCCAATGAAAAGAACTGGCTCATCGGGAATATTCTCCTCTCCGATTACGGTTACTTCTACGCCTGCAACCTTCAGGATCAGGCGAAATGCCCACTGAACCATCCGCAGACAGTGGTAATCACTGGTTTCTTTTTTACATTTGCCGATCAGCCATTCGACACCAAGTACTGGGATGCCGAGGATGAGATATAGGAATAGAATCAACATAACCAAAATAAATCTTATCATATTTTTACCCTCTCAATGTTTCTTCGTTTTGGATTGCATGTAATGCAATCATTATACCATGTTTTGTGTGATTGGCAATTATATTTATAATTGCAGTAAGGGTTCAAGGACTTCGAAGCGAGAACACAAAAGTTTCATAAAGATTAGGATGAGAAAAGCACAGAAACGAGGTACAATAAGAAAAAGGAGGTTTTTGCGATGAGATTAGAAGGAAAGGTTATTTTGGTAACAGCATCCACAAGGGGAATCGGACGCTCGATTGTAGAAGCATGTGCGCGTGAAGGGGCAAAGGTTTACATGGGGGCAAGAAATCTGGAACGTGCGAAGAATGTGGCAGAGGAATTAAATGCGGCAGGCGGCTGTGTCAGCTATGTCTATAACAATGCCATGGAAGAGGAAAGCTATCTCACGATGATTGATGAGGTGGTGGAAAGAGAAGGACGTATTGATGTACTGGTTAATAATTTTGGAACATCCAATCCGAAAAAGGACTTGGATTTTGCACATACGGATGTAGATACGTTTATTGAGACTTTGAATATCAATTTAAAGAGCGTGTTTATTGCCAGTCAGCATGCGGTGAAGCAGATGGAAAAGACGGGCGGAGGAAGTATTATCAACATTTCTTCCGTAGGCGGTCTGGTTCCGGATATCTCTCAGGTAGCATATGGAACCAGTAAAGCAGCGATTAACTATTTAACGAAAATCATCGCAGTGCATGAAGCGCGTCATAACATTCGCTGCAATGCGGTTCTTCCGGGAATGACGGCAACGGACGCGGTACAGCAGAATCTTTCCGATGATTTTCGCGATCTGTTTTTGAAGCATACGCCGATCAATCGGATGGGACTTCCGGAAGAGATTGCAGCAGCGGTTGTCTATCTGGCAAGCGATGACGCTGCGTATACAACAGGGCAGATTCTGACCGTGGCAGGCGGGTTTGGACTTGCAACACCGGTGTTCGGAGATTTGGCAGATAAGAGCAGCCGGAGATAATGGAGCAAATCAAATATTTTCCTTATTATGAATAAATCAGAGACGGAATCTTTTGGGGGATTCCGTCTTTGATTTTTCAGTCATGTTTTAGCGGAAAGCTGTGTATGATAGTAAAGAGAAACAAAAGGCAGGCACAAAAGCTATGAGGCGAATGGTTGTGGCGGTACTTGCCTTTGCCATAGTATTGTCAGCATGTTCCGTCAAAAAAATGGATACAGACAAGATACAAAACGTGGAATTTTCTGTGGTGAAACCGGAAGAAATCCCTGCGGAACTGGCGGTGGAAATCGAGGAGGGAAAGCAGCAGGAAATGAAACGAACCTATGGTGATAAGGGAAAGCTCTATGTGGTAAGAGGATATGGGGTACGTGATGTTGCCGGGTATCAGGTGGAAGTGACCGGATGTTATGAAGCGAAAGATGCAGTGGTGGTAGAGACCAAGCTTTTAGGACCGCCAAGAGGAGAGAAGATACGAAAGGAAAAGACGTATCCATTTGTAGTGATTCAGATGGAATATACGGAGAAGCCGATTGTATTTGATGCATAGCAGGGAGGCAAGAACATGGAGTATGTAACGAAAAAGGTGCAGACATATCAGAATGGAAAGATGGTGACGGATCAATTTTATCTGGATGATGATTACAATGTTCCAGATTCCAAAAGTGATATCAAGCGAGTGATGCTGGGAGAAGGAACGCTTGTGGTTGAGGAAATGAAGTCGGTGGAAAATTACATACGGGTGGCAGGAAAGCTTCATTTCCGGGTATTGTATGTGACAGATGAGGTGGAAAATCGCTTGGCATCGCTGGAAGGACGAATTCCCTTCGAGGAAATGGTTTACCGGGAAGAGCAGTTGGAAGAGGGCGTTTTTCTGTCTCATTCCTCGGTGGAACTGACGGTAACGATGATTCATTCCCGCAAATTAAATATCAAAGCGCTGGCAGAAATTTCTCTGCAGGGGGAGACGAGTCGGGAGCAGGAGCTTACGCTTGATATTGACAGTGAAGAAGCGATCTACAAAAAGAAGGAAGAACAGGAGATTTTGAAGCTGGCAGCGGCGAAGAAAGATACCTGTCGGATCAAGGAAGTTGTTTCGATTGGAGGCACGAAAGAAAATATGGGAACAATCCTGTGGTCGGAGGTCACAGGAAGGAAGCTGGATACCCGGCTTGAGCAGGATGAATTAAAGCTAATGGGAGAGCTTCTTTTGTTCTGTTTCTATGAATCACCGGACGGCAAGATTGACTGGGTAGAGCAGACGATTCCTTATGAAGGACGTATAGAATGTGAAGGAGCCGCAGATCATATGTATCATCAGATCTATGAGGAACTGACGGATATCCATGTGGAACCAAGGATGGATGAAGACGGTGAAATGCGGATGATCGGTGTTGAGGCAACATTAGAAGTACGAGTGGCCGTTTATGAGGAAGAGAAGGTCAGTCTCCTTGCAGATCTATACTCACTTAGGAAAAACTGTATTGTGGAGACGGAAGAAGTAGAGCTTTCCCGGCTGCTGATGCAGAATCACTCGAAGTGCAAGGTGTCCGAAGAATTGCAGCTTCCGGAGGTGAAGGATAATATTTTACAGATCTGTCACAGCAGCGGACGGATTCAGGTGGAACGGGCAGAGCCGGTAGAAGGAGGAATTCAGATGGAAGGTGTGCTTCATGTGAGTTTCCTCTATGTAAAAGCGGATGATGATGTGCCTTTTGACACCTGGCAGGGAATGATTCCATTTTCCTATCTGCTGGAGAGCCGGGAGACGGCGGAGGATATGACATATACGGTAAGCCATGCGGTTGAACAGCTGTCGGTGAACCTGCTTGGGGGAGATCGGATCGAGATTAAGGCGGTGCTTGCGTTTCATAGTTTTGTGAAGAAGCCGGTAGTACTGCACAATATGAAAGAGGTACGGCTTGAGCCTCTTAACTGGGAAGAAGCGGAGAAAGGGCCGGGAATCATTGGCTATATTGTACAGGAGGGCGACGAACTGTGGGATCTGGCAAAGCGTTACAGCACGACGGTGGAAGGAATCAAGGAGGTCAATGAACTGGAATCAGACGAGATAAAAGCGGGGAAGAAAATATTGATTTTTAAGGAGAATATGAGTATACTGTAGGTACACTGTATACAAGATACAAGGAGAAAACATATGGATAAGATGGAATTGAAAGCACTGGGAAAGATTAACCTGGGACTGGATGTGCTGGGGAGAAGAGAAAATGGCTACCATGATGTCCGCATGGTGATGCAGACACTGTATTTATATGATCAGATTACAATTGAAAAGACAGAAAAGCCGGGGATTGAATTGTCCACCAATTTATTCTATCTCCCGGTGAATGAAAATAACCTGGCGTACCGTGCCGCAGATCTTCTGATGCAGGAATTTGGAGTGGAAGAAGGCGTTAAAATTACGCTGGAGAAGCATATTCCGGTGGCTGCAGGTATGGCGGGTGGAAGCTCGAATGCAGCGGCGGTGCTGTATGGAATCAACCGTATGTTTTCGCTGGGATTATCACAGGAAGAGTTGATGGAGCGAGGCGTGAAGTTAGGGGCGGACGTTCCATACTGTATTATGCGGGGAACTGTTCTGGCAGAAGGAATCGGCGAGATATTAACGCCGCTTCCGGCCATGCCGCGCTGCACGGTACTGGTGGCAAAACCGCCTATCAGCGTATCTACAAAGCTGGTTTACGAAAAACTGGATGCGCATGAAATAGAGAATCATCCAGACATTGACGGGGTTCTGGAAGGATTAGAACGACAGGATCTTAAGAAAATTGCGTCCAGTATGGGAAATGTACTGGAGAGAGTGACGGTGGAAGAATATCCGGTTATCGAAGAGATTAAGGAAATGATGAAGGAAAATGGCGCGCTCAATGCGATGATGAGTGGCAGCGGGCCGACGGTCTTTGGGCTGTACAGCGATAAGCGGATGGCAAAAGAAGCGGCGCAGAAGATAAAGAAATCTGGAATTGCAAAGCAGGTGTATGTGACCAACATACATAATGCAAGGAGGAAATAACCGATGGAAACGAATTTTAATGTCAGTATGAATGAATATCTTCCGCTTCGGGATGTGGTATTCAATACACTGAGACAGGCGATTTTAAAAGGGGAATTAAAACCGGGCGAGCGGTTGATGGAAATACAGCTGGCGAATAAGCTTGGGGTAAGCCGGACACCGATCCGAGAGGCGATCCGTAAGCTGGAGCTGGAAGGACTGGTGCTGATGATCCCAAGGAAGGGCGCAGAGGTGGCGGATATTACCGAGAAGAGCCTGCGGGATGTGCTGGAGGTTCGGAAAGCGTTAGAAGAGCTGGCCGTTCAGCTTGCCTGTGAGAAGATTACAGAAGCAGAGATTGAAGAACTTAAGAAGGCAGCAGAAGATTTTAAGCAGATTTTGAAGAGTAACGATGTGACTCAGATCGCAGAAGCGGACGTTCATTTCCATGATATTATTTATATGGCAACCGACAATCAGAAGTTGATCCAGCTGCTGAGTAATCTAAGAGAGCAGATGTACCGCTACCGGGTTGAGTATTTGAAGCGGGAAAGTGTCTACCCGAAGCTGATTGCGGAGCATGAAGAGATTATTCATTTTATTCAGGAAAAGAATAAGACGCAGGCGGCAGAAATGGTCAGCCGTCATATTGATAATCAGGTAGATGCAGTTATGGCAGTGATTCGTAACAAGCAGAATTAAATTATTTGACAGGGTTTGAATAAGATCTAAAGTTACTGGAAAGAATCTCTCTATCAGGACAGGGAGGTTCGATACATATGGAAGACAGGAAGACAGGAAAGAATACAAAGAAATGGATCTGCATGGCGGCAGCTGTAGGAATCGCGCTTTTTCTGACGGGATTGTTGGCGGGAGAACGAACCCGTATGGTGCAGGCGAAGGTGGCGAAGACGCAGGAATCGCTTGCAGAAGAGGTTTTCCGTTTCCATGTGCTTGGGAACAGCGACAGTCGTAAAGATCAGGAAGTGAAGCTCAAGGTGCGGGATGCCGTGATCGACTATATGAAGCGGGATATGGGAGAGTGGGAAGACTTATCAGGTGGAGAAGATGCCGCTAAGGTGGAAGAGACAAAGCGCTGGGCCAAGACACACCTTCGTAAAATCGAAGATACAGCCAATCAGGTGCTGGAAGACGAAGGATATTCCTACCGTGCAAAAGCGGAAGTTACCACCTGCTACTTTCCGGACAAGCGGTACGGCGACGTGCTGTTCCCGGAAGGGGAGTATGAAGCTTTGAGGATCAAGCTTGGGAAGGCGAAAGGGCGCAACTGGTGGTGTGTACTGTATCCCAATCTCTGCTTTATGAATGCGACCTGCGCGGTGGTAGAGGAAGACGGAAAGAAAGCATTGAAGGAAGCGCTGACAGCCGAGGAATATGAGATGGTAACGGCAGCTTCAGACTTTAAGATAAAATGGTTTTTCTTCGGCGACAAGGAGAAGGACGAGAAGATACATGGAGGCAATCAAAAATGACAGAATTTCTAGTGAAACATTTTGTGAAGGATTATGAGGAGATCGAGAAGGTGTCCGTCCGCACAGCCTACGGCGTATTGGCAAGTGTGGTGGGCATCTTTTGTAACGTGTTGCTGTTCATTGTGAAATGTGCGGTTGGATTTTTCTTAAACAGCATTTCCGTTATGGCAGACGCATTCAACAACCTGTCGGATGCAGGCTCCTCGGTAGTCGGGCTTGTGGGGGTAAAGATGGCAAGCAAACCGGCGGATGAAGATCACCCCTTCGGGCATGGAAGGATCGAGTATATTTCCGCGCTGGTGGTGGCGTTTTTGGTACTGCAGGTTGGCTTTACTTTCTTCAAGGATTCTATTGGGAAGATTCGGGAGCCGGAAGAAATGAAGTTCCAGCTGATATCGGTGGTCATCCTGATTCTCTCAGTGGGTGTGAAGCTTTGGATGGGAATGTTCAACCGCAGACTAGGGAAGAAGATCGACTCCAAGGTGATGCTGGCGACGGCGACGGATGCCATGGGCGATGTGGCAACTACTTCTGTTACGATTCTGTCAATTCTGTTCTGGAAACTGACGGGAATGAATATCGACGGATTCGTGGGAATTATCGTTTCATTGGTTGTGATGTGGGCAGGAATCGGAATTGCCAGAGATACTTTAGAGCCGTTGATTGGCGAGGCGGTAGCGCCGGAAGAATACGTTCGTATCTCCCGGTTCGTCGAGAAATATGACGGGATCGTTGGAAGTCACGATCTGATTGTACATAATTACGGACCGGGAAGAAGCATGGCTTCGATTCATGCAGAGGTTCCCAATGATGTGGATATCGAAGTTTCACACGAAGTGATCGACCGGATTGAGCGGGATGCGGCGAAGAAGCTTGGCATTTTCCTGGTAATTCATATGGATCCGGTAGAGACCAGGGACAAGCACGTGCTGGAAGTGAAAAATCAGGTGGTGGAAGTTCTGGCAGCGCTGGATCCGGCCGTGTCCATCCATGATTTCCGAATGGTAGACGGGAAAGAGCAGATCAATCTGATCTTCGACATGGTGGTGCCGTTTGAATACGACCATCAGAAACAGGAAGAACTCAAGGATTCTCTGAAACGGCTGCTGAAAATGCATGACAGTCGATATGAGTTTGTGATGACGGTAGAAAGGAGTTATGTGGCAAGTGCAAAGAACTAATCAATATACATTTGACAGTAGAGTAAGATTTAGCGAAGTGGATCATACCAAGCAGATGACGCTTCCGGGAATCATTAATTATTTTCAGGACTGCAGTATGTTTCAGTCTGAAAGCCTGGGATATGGGGTAGACTATTTCACGAATTATGGAAAGGCCTGGGTACTGTCCTACTGGCAGGTAGAAGTAAAACGGTATCCGGCGATGGGAGAAAAGATCAAAGTCTCTACCTGGGCGACGGAGTTTAGCGGACTTCTGGGGCTTCGTAACTTCTGTATGCAGGATGAAACGGGAGAGGTGGTTGCCTATGCCAATTCGGTATGGGCGTATATGGATCTTAAGAAAGGAAGGCCATGCCGTCCGTCAAAAGAGGAGGTTGCAGCGTATGGAATCGGAGCCCCTCTTGAGATGGAATATAAATCAAGGAAAATTGATCTGCCAAAAGAGACGAAAGAAGGGGATGCATTTCCGGTGCGAAGATACCACATTGACACCAATGAGCATGTGAATAACTGTCAGTACGTTCAGATGGCATTGGAGATGATCCCGGAAGACAGCAAGATAAAGGAACTGCGTGTGGAATACAAGAAGTCGGCAGTTATAGGGGATGTGATTTATCCGAAAGTGGCGATGGAAGAAGACCGGATGGTAGTGGAGCTGTGCGACGAAGGAGGAAATCCTTACGCGGTGGTAGAACTTAAGGAAGAATAGGCGACGGAGTCTGGGAAAGTTTCCGTTGAGTTTTACAGAGGATATGCGTATAATGCAGATAGAAGAAAAGAGGTAAAATCCGGGGAGGAGATTGAGATGAGATTAGCGGATGAGCTGGGAAAAAGACGACAGTTAATGGTAGTGAAAAAGGTAGACTTTGGCGTTTATCTTGGTACCAATGATGATAAAGTGCTGCTTCCGAAAAAGCAGGTGCCAAAGGATATAGAAGTGGGAGATCCGATTGAAGTATTTTTGTATAAGGATTCTTCCGATCGATTGATTGCCACAACGCAGGAACCAAAGATTACGCTGGATCAAATGGCGGTTCTTAAGGTGGTTGATACCGGGAAGATTGGGGCGTTCCTGGATTGGGGACTGGAAAAGGATCTGCTGCTTCCATTTAGAGAGCAGACAGCGAAAGTGAAAAAAGGCGACGAAGTATTGGTGTCCCTCTATGTGGATAAATCAGGAAGACTGTGTGCAACCATGAAGATTTACCATAACCTAAAGACAGACTCCCCTTATAAAAAGGATGACCAGGTGGAAGGAATTGTCTATGAGATCAGCGATAATTTCGGCGTTTTCGTAGCGGTGGACAACCAGTATTCCGCATTGATTCCCAAGCGGGAGGACGGCGGCAGGCTGAGAGTGGGCGATCGGATTCATGCCCGTGTTTCCAAGGTAAGAGAAGATGGAAAGCTGGATTTAAGTGTGCGGGAAAAGGCTTTCCTTCAGATGGATGCAGATGCAGATGCCATCGTGAAGCGGATGGAGGAATACGGCGGAAAACTGCCGTTTACAGATAAGGCAGATCCGGAACTGATCAAAAAGGAATTTGGATTTAGCAAGAACGCATTCAAGCGTGCAGTGGGACGGCTTCTGAAAGAAGGAAGAGTGGAAATTTTCGAGAAATCTATTGAATTTGTGGAAAAATAAGGTAGAATATAGATAATACCTTGAAAGGAGAGCGAAGAGATGAAAGTACAGAATATTTCTGATATTGATGGATTTTTTAAAGTGGTAGATGCCTGCAGCGGAAAAGTAGAGCTGGTAACAGGAGAAGGCGACAGATTAAATCTGAAATCAAAATTATCTCAGTATGTATCGATGGCGAACATCTTCTCTAATGGAGAGATTCCAGAGCTTGAGATTATTGCATATGAGAAAGAAGATATCGATAGACTGGTTAGTTTTATGATTAACGGTTAAGGATGAAGAAGGGGAAATACGAAGCCTTAAAGGGGGGGTATTTCCCCTTTTTTCTATGCTTGGATTTTTTGCTGAATTTTGCTATAGTATAGGGATAAGACGGCGGTAACTGGCAAATAATGAGATTAGAAAGCAGGAAAAATATGAGTTTTGCACATCTTCATGTCCATACAGAGTACAGTCTTTTGGACGGTTCAAATAAGATCAAAGAATGTGTCGCGCGGGTGAAAGAGCTTGGCATGGACAGCGTGGCGATTACGGACCACGGCGTGATGTTCGGCGTGATCGATTTCTATCGCGCGGCGAAGGCGGAAGGGATCAAGCCGATTCTGGGGTGTGAAGTCTATGTGGCTCCCGGGTCAAGATTTGATAAAGAACCCGGAGTGCGCGGTGAGGATCGTTATTATCATTTGGTGCTATTGGCGGAAAATGATCAGGGATATCACAATCTGATGAAAATTGTATCGCGGGGATTCACAGAAGGATATTATTATAAACCGCGTGTGGATATGGAGGTATTAAGAGAGTTCCACGAAGGAATCATTGCGCTCAGTGCGTGTCTGGCGGGAGAGGTTCAGAAGAATGTCCTTCGGGGAATGTATGAAGAAGGAAAGGCGGCGGCTCTTCGCTATCAGGAGATTTTCGGAGAGGGGAACTTCTTTTTGGAGCTTCAGGATCACGGCATGCAGGAACAGAAGCAGGTGAATCAGTCGCTCCTTCGGATGTCGCAGGAGACGAGGATCCCTCTGGTGGCGACCAATGACGTTCATTATACGTATGCGGAAGATGAGAAGCCTCACGATATGCTTCTTTGTATTCAGACGGGAAAGAAGCTGGCAGATGAGGATCGGATGCGCTATGAGGGCGGTCAATATTATATTAAGTCGGAAGAAGAGATGAAAGGGCTCTTCCCCTACGCGCTGGAAGCTCTTGAGAATACGCAGAAGATTGCGGACCGCTGTAACGTAGAGATTGAGTTTGGTGTTACGAAGCTTCCGAAATACGATGTGCCGGAAGGCTATACATCATGGGAATACTTGAATAAGCTTTGTTATGAAGGGCTAAAAAAGCGATATCCGGACGGAGATGACTCCTTAAAAGAGCGGCTGGAGTATGAATTATCCGTGATCAAATCCATGGGATATGTGGATTACTTCCTGATCGTATGGGACTTTATCAAGTATGCGAAAGACCATGGAATTATGGTCGGTCCGGGAAGAGGATCAGCGGCGGGAAGTATTGTGTCCTACTGCCTGGAAATTACCAGCATTGATCCGATTAAGTATCAGCTTCTGTTCGAGCGCTTCCTGAATCCGGAGCGTGTGTCCATGCCCGATATTGACGTGGATTTCTGTTTTGAGAGGCGTCAGGAAGTGATTGACTATGTGGTGAGAAAATATGGCTCCGACCGGGTGGTGCAGATTGTCACCTTTGGTACCATGGCGGCGCGGGGCGTGATCCGAGATGTAGGACGTGTCATGGATCTTCCCTATGCATTTGTAGATTCGATTGCGAAAATGGTTCCGACAGAGCTGAATATGACGCTGGATCGTGCACTGACGATGAATCAGGAATTAAAAAAGCTGTATCAGGAAGATGCTCAGGTGCAGGAGCTTATCGATATGTCCAGACGTTTGGAAGGACTGCCAAGACATACATCTATGCATGCGGCGGGAGTCGTTATCAGTCAGAAATCTGTCGATGAATATGTTCCGTTGTCTCTTGGGTCTGACGGATCGGTAACCACGCAGTTTACCATGACGACACTGGAAGAGCTTGGACTTCTGAAAATGGACTTCCTGGGACTTCGGACGCTGACGGTGATTCAGGATGCAGCGAAGCTGGCAGAGAAGAGTTCGGGGAAGGCAATCGACATGGGCGCCATCGATTATAATGATAAGAAGGTGCTGGACTCCATTGGAAGTGGAAAGACGGAAGGCGTATTCCAGTTGGAAAGCGGCGGCATGAAGAACTTTATGAAGGAATTAAAACCGCAGAATCTGGAAGATATTATCGCGGGAATTTCCCTGTACCGTCCAGGTCCGATGGATTTTATTCCGCAGTATATCAAAGGAAAGACGCATCCGGAAGAGATTACCTATGACTGTCCGCAGTTAGAGCCGATCTTGGAGCCGACCTACGGCTGCATCGTCTATCAGGAGCAGGTAATGCAGATTGTGCGGGATCTGGCAGGATATACGCTTGGCCGAAGCGATCTTCTGCGCCGTGCCATGTCGAAGAAAAAGGGCGATGTGATGCAGAAGGAACGTCAGAACTTTGTCTATGGGAATAAAGAGGAAGGCGTGCCGGGCTGTATCGCCAATGGAATCGATGAGAAGACGGCAAATAAGATCTATGATGAGATGATCGACTTTGCGAAATATGCTTTTAACAAATCCCATGCGGCGGCATATGCGGTGGTGGCCTATCAGACGGCGTGGCTGAAATATTATTATCCGGTAGAATTCATGGCAGCTTTAATGACATCTGTGATTGATAATCCGGGAAAGGTGTCGGAATATATTTACACCTGTAAGCAGATGGGGATTGCGGTGCTTCCACCGGATATCAACAAGGGAGAGGGGAATTTCTCCGTTGATAATGGTAATATCCGTTATGGATTGGCGGCAATTAAAAGTATCGGGAAACCGGTTATTCACGCTATTTTGGAGGAACGAAAGACGAGAGGACCGTTTAAGACGCTGAAGGATTTTATTGAGCGTCTGTCCAGTCGGGAAGTGAACAAACGAACCATTGAAAGCTTTATTAAGTCCGGTGCGTTTGACAGCCTGGGGGGAACGAGGAAGCAGTTTATGATGGTCTATGTGAAGATCTTAGACCAGGTAAATCAGGAGAGAAAATACTCTATGACAGGGCAAATGTCCTTGTTTGACATGGTATCGGACGAGCAGAAATCAGAGTTTGATATTCCGCTTCCGGATGTGGGCGAGTATGAGAAAGAGACGAAGCTTGCGTTTGAAAAAGAAGTGGTAGGCGTCTACTTAACCGGCCATCCATTAGAAGACTATGCAGAAAAATGGAAGAAAAATATCTCCAAGACGACGCTTGATTTTCAGGTGGATGAAGAGACCGGGCATGCCAAAGTTTATGATGGGGCGAAAGAGATTGTAGGCGGAATGATTTCAGCAAAAACCATCAAGTATACGAAGAATAATAAAACCATGGCATTTATCACCCTGGAAGATCTGGTTGGATCGGTAGAAGTGGTGATTTTTCCGAAGGATTATGAGAGGAATCAGCAGTATCTGACGGAGGAGAATAAAGTATTTATCAAAGGGCGGGTATCAGAGGAGGATGACGCGCCAAGCAAACTGATCTGTGAGACGGTGATTCCGTTTGCGCAGACAAAGCAGGAATTGTGGCTTCAGTTTCCGGATAAGGAAACGTATCTGGCAAGGGAAAAGGAGCTTTTAGATCTGATGAAGGATTCGGATGGTTCGGCGGCTGTAGTGATTTATATCCGCAAGGAAAAAGCGGTAAAAAGGCTTCCGGCGAATCGAAATGTACAGATTGATGAGTTGTTATTAAGCAGATTGACGAATTATATAGGAGAATCTTGCATAAAAGTAATAGAAAAACCCATTGAAAAGCTGAATTAATTCCTGTACAATGTAGCACGTGAGAAAGTAATGGAATGAAATAAATACGATGGAGGAATAATCATGGCAGACAAAGAAATACGTACGATCGGTGTATTGACAAGTGGCGGAGATGCTCCTGGTATGAATGCAGCAATCCGTGCGGTAGTAAGAACAGCATTAGGGAAAGGTCTGAAAGTCAGAGGAATCAGAAAAGGATACCAGGGACTTTTAAATGAAGAGATTATTGATTTATCCGCCAGAGACGTATCTGATACTATTCAGCGTGGAGGAACGATTCTCCAGACAGCGCGCTGCGACGAGATGCGTACGGAAGAAGGACAGCAGAAAGCAGCAGCAATTTGTAAGAAATATGGAATTGATGGTCTGGTAGTGATCGGCGGAGACGGATCTTTCGCAGGAGCACAGAAACTGTCAAATCTTGGAATTAATACAATTGGTATTCCAGGTACCATTGATCTTGATATCGCATGTACCGAGTATACAATTGGATTTGATACAGCAGTAAATACAGCGATGGAAGCAATTGACAAGGTTCGCGATACTTCTACTTCCCATGAGAGATGTTCTGTAATCGAGGTAATGGGAAGAGATGCAGGATGGTTAGCTTTGTGGTGTGGTATTGCCAATGGTGCAGAGCGTATTCTGATGCCGGAAGAGCATGACTATGATGAAGCGGCGATTATTGCAGATATTCAGGAGTGCAGAAAGCGCGGCAAGAAGAACTACATCATCATCAATGCAGAAGGCATCGGTGATTCTCTGAATATGGCGAAGAGAATTGAAGAAGCTACAGGTATGGAGACCAGAGCAACGATCATCGGTCACATGCAGAGAGGTGGAAGCCCATCTTGTAAAGACCGTGTCTATGCGTCCATTATGGGAGCTATGGCCGTAGATCTTCTGTTAGAAGGAAAGACAAACCGTGTGGTAGGATTCAAGCACGGCGAGTATGTGGATTTTGATATCAATGAAGCGCTGAAGATGCAGAAGCAGATTCCGGCATATCAGTATGAGATTGCCAAAGAACTGGCATTATAGAATCCGATGGAATAAGATGGCAGTATGCCTAAGAAGACAGTGTCTTGATGGACACTGTCTTTTTTGCACTGGGGGATTATCTGCGGCACAGGGATTATCCGTGGCAATCCCTTGCAATTGTGCCGGGTAACCGTTACAATATTGAGTAATGTTAGATGAAAGGTAGTAAAGGAGATCGATATTGTGGAGATAGAAAATAGAAAGGCGGCGCCGATCGGAGTGTTCGATTCGGGAATCGGCGGACTGACGGTGACAAGGGAGATTATGCGCCAGCTTCCGGATGAAAATATCGTGTATTTTGGGGACACGGCAAGAGTGCCCTACGGAAGTAAATCAAAGGAGAATATTATCCGATTTTCCAGGCAGATTGTCCGCTTTTTAAAAACGCGTCATGTAAAGGCGATTGTAGTGGCCTGTAATACGGCCAGCGCTTTGGCGCTTGATACACTCAGACAGGAGACGGACATTCCGGTTATGGGAGTCGTAGAACCGGGAGCGAGAGCGGCTGTCAGGGAAACCAGGAATGGCAAGATCGGCGTGATTGGAACGGAGGCAACGATCCGAAGCGAGATGTATACCCAGGTGATCCGCCGGATGCTGCCGGATGCAGAAGTGATCGGGAATCCCTGCCCATTGTTCGTACCGCTGGTGGAGGAAGGGTTTGCGAAGCATAAGATTGCAGAAGAGGTAATCGATATTTATCTTTCGGAATTAAGAAAAACAGATATTGACACCATGATTTTGGGGTGTACCCATTATCCGCTTCTGCGTTCTCGTATTATGGAATACTTTGGAGATGCGGTACATATCGTCAATCCGGCATATGAGACGGCGATGGAGTTAAAAGTGATGCTGGAAGAGAAAGAGATGGCGCATCCTGTTGGCGGAGAGGCTTCTTATGAATTTTACGTCAGTGATGCGGCGGAGAAATTTACAAAATTTGCGAATTCCATTCTTACATATGATGTGGCGTCAACAAAGCTGGTGAACATAGAGGAGTATTAGAAGAATGACAAAAGATGTATTGCTGAGTATATCCGGTCTTCACTATGATGTGACCGGAATGGTACAGGAAGAAGAAAACGAACCCATTGAGGTGATTACTCCTGCAGCCTATTATTACAAAAATGGGAAGCATTATGTAATTTACGACGAGGTTGTAGAAGGAATGCCGGGGGTAATTAAGAATAAGATCAAGATCTATGAAGACGGGAAGCTTGAAATTATGAAGAGCGGGCTGTCCAATACCCATATGACCTTTGAACGGGAGAAGATCAACATGACGGAGTACGAGACTCCTTATGGGAAACTGATGATTGGAATTCATACCCGGGAGCTGGCTGTGGAAGCAGAAGAGAAGAAGGTCCATGTTCATGTGAATTATGCACTGGATGTGAACGGAGATCAGATTGCAGACTGTAATATCGAGATGAATGTAAAAGCATTGGATCATTAAGATTCAATGCTTTTGTAGAAGAAGGTCAGGAGGAGATATCGTTATGGCAATGAACTGTGACTATTGTTCCAATTATATCTACGATGAGGAGGACGACTGCTATTATTGCGATGTCAATCTGGATGAGGATGAATATTACCGATTGGTGCATAACAATTATAAGAACTGCCCATATTACCGCTCAAATGACGATTATAAGATTGTGCGCCATCAAATGTAGAATGAGCAGAAAGAATGTCAAAGGAGAAGATAGAGATGAACGATTTGGAAAAGCGATTTGAGTTCCGGGATATCCGGCAGGAAGAGAAGGATCAGGCGGCAGCGATCGAGCAGGCATGCTTCCCTCCGACAGAGGCATGCTCTGAGAAAATGATGTTCGACAGAGTCGCGCGTGCGCCGGAATTGTTCCTAGTAGCGGTGGACCGCAGCACAGGGAAGATTGCCGGATTCTTAAACGGGCTTGCAACCGATGAGGAAGTATTCAGAGATGAATTCTTTGTGGATGCAGAGCTTTATAATCCCGATGGGAAGAATGTGATGCTGTTAGGGCTGGACGTGCTTCCTTCGTATAGAAGGCAGGGGCTTGCCAGTGAGATTATGCGCCGCTATGTGGAACGGGAGAGAAAGAAAGGAAGAAGCAAATTGATTCTGACTTGTCTGGATTCCAGGGTTCCTATGTATGAGAAAATGGGATATCAAAACCATGGTGCAGCCAATTCATCCTGGGGAGGAGAAGCATGGAACGAGATGAGTTATCTTCTGTAAAAGGCTGTTTCCGGAAGGCTTTTGCGCATAATACACAAAAAGGCTTATAAATAATTGTGAAATGATACAAAAAAATATAGAATACGAAACTTATCTTGTATAAGATGACGGATTGTGTTATAGTTAACTCAATTGAAAAACGTGTGCTGAGATGAGGAGAGCAAAATGAGACAACAGAGATGTTGTTTTTCGTTTTGCTCCTTTTTTTGCTTTATAGGAAACTTTTTGCTGGATAAAGGGGCGAATTATGAAACAGGAATATTACGATATTGTAGAAGCCAATCCGGTTATTGCGGCGGTAAAAGATCAGGAAGGTTTAGAAACATGCTGCAGGCTGGAAGAGATCCAAGTGGTGTTCATTCTTTTTGGAAATATCTGTACGATTTCAGAGATTGTAAGAAGAGTGAAGGAAGCTGGAAAGATGGCGGTTGTTCATATAGATCTGATTGGCGGGCTGGGATCGAAGGAGATTGCCGTAGATTTTATTAACAGCCAGACGGAGGCAGATGGAATTATCAGTACGAAGCCGCTGATAATCGAGCGAGGCCGAAAGCTTGGGATGTTCACGATCCTTCGATACTTTCTGATTGACTCTCTGGCGCTTACCAATATCAGACATCCACAGCACAGTACGAAGCCGGATATGATAGAAGTGCTTCCGGGCTTGATGCCTGAAATGATCAGGAGGATCTGTAAATCAACCAAAACGCCCATTATCGCAGGGGGCTTGATTGAAGATAAGGAAGCCGTGATGGCGGCTCTCTCGGCGGGAGCGATTGCAATATCTACGACGAATCCGGGAGTTTGGGAATTATAGAATCAGATCACCGAATGATGGTGGTTTAGATAAAAAAACATGGTGCGGGGACACCAAAAAGGAGGAAAAGAACATGGCAAAATATGTAATGGCTCTGGATGCCGTCGCTCCGATTACACTCATTGCCTCAACCGCAACACCAAGCTGACTTGCCCAGATCTCATCTGCGTCATGCTCCACCCAGTATTTCCCACAGCCGGGCTGGGTAGAGCATGACGCAGATGAGATCTGGGCAAGTCAGCTTGGTGTTGCGGTTGAGGCAATGAGTGTAATCGGAGCGACGGCAGAAGATATTGCGGCAATCGGAATTACGAACCAGAGAGAGACTTCTATTGTGTGGGATAAGAATACAGGAGAGCCAGTTTATCATGCCATTGTGTGGCAGTGCAGAAGAACATCCGAATATTGCGACTCGCTGAAAGAAAAAGGACTGACCGAGAAATTCAGAGAGAAGACAGGACTTGTAATCGACGCATACTTCTCTGGTACGAAGGTAAAATGGATCCTGGATAACGTTCCGGGAGCAAGAGAAAAGGCAGAGCGCGGAGATTTGTTGTTTGGAACGGTTGAGACATGGCTGATCTGGAAGCTGACCAAAGGTGCAGTGCATGTAACGGATTACTCCAATGCATCCAGAACGATGTTGTTCAACATCAATACCTTAGAGTGGGACGATGAGATTCTGGCGGAGCTTAACATTCCGAAATGTATGCTTCCGGAAGTGAAGCCATCAAGCTGTGTATATGGGGAAGCAGATCCTTCCTATCTTGGAGGCCCAATTCCGATTGCAGGAGCAGCAGGAGATCAGCAGGCAGCATTGTTCGGACAGACCTGTTTCAACGCAGGAGAGGCAAAGAATACATACGGAACAGGATGTTTCCTGTTAATGAATACAGGAGAAAAGCCGGTATTTTCCAAAAACGGACTGGTTACGACGATTGCCTGGGGCTTAGATGGAAAAGTAAACTATGCATTGGAAGGTTCTATCTTCGTAGCAGGAGCGGCAATTCAGTGGCTGCGAGATGAGATGCGCCTCATTGATTCCGCACCAGATTCTGAATACATGGCAAAGAAAGTAAAGGATACCAACGGATGCTATGTAGTTCCGGCATTTACCGGACTTGGCGCACCACATTGGGATCAGTATGCGAGAGGAACGATCGTAGGAATTACCCGTGGCGTTAACAAGTATCATATTATCCGGGCAACTCTGGAATCTCTGGCATACCAGACCAACGATGTGTTAAAGGCGATGGAAGCAGACTCAGGCATTACATTAAGTTCTCTGAAGGTAGACGGCGGCGCAAGCGCCAACGACTTCCTGATGCAGACACAGGCAGATATTATCAATGCCCCTGTAAACCGTCCGCAGTGCGTGGAGACAACGGCGATGGGAGCAGCTTACCTGGCAGGATTGGCAGTAGGATATTGGAGCAGTAAGGAAGATGTGATTCACAACTGGGCAATTGATAAGACTTTTGCACCGTCTATCGATGAAGCAAGCAGAACAAGCCGGATTGCCGGTTGGGATAAAGCTGTGAAATATGCATACGGCTGGGCAAAAGAAGAGTAAGAAGGAGGGATGACAAATGTTGCCATATATTGCTGAATTTATAGGAACAATGCTTTTGATTCTGTTAGGTGATGGAGTTGTTGCAAATGTAAACCTTAACAAATCTGGAATGAAGGGCGGAGGCAGTGTTCAAATTACGCTTGCATGGGGACTTGCGGTTCTGATTCCGGCATATATATTTGGGGCGGCTTCAGGAGCATCCTTTAACCCGGCGCTTACGATTGCACTGGCGGTAGATGGAAGCTTTGCATGGTCGATGGTACCGGGATATCTCGCGGCACAGTTCGCAGGCGCCTTTGTTGGAGCGATACTGGTTTATATCCTATTCAAAGGACAGTTTGATGCGACGGAAGATCAGAAGACGAAATTGGGAGTGTTCTGTACCAGCCCATCCATTCCAAATCTTCCATTAAATATTTTAAGTGAAGCGATTGGAACGTTTGTATTAGTATTTGCAATCAAAGGACTTGCCAATGTACCGGATATTGCAAGTGGAGTAGATAAACTGTTCGTATTTGGAATTATCGTATCCGTAGGTATGTCTTTGGGCGGCTTGACCGGTTATGCAATCAATCCGGCGCGTGACTTGGGACCGCGTCTTGCACACACCATTCTGCCAATCAAAGGAAAAGGTGATTCCAACTGGGGATATGCGATTGTTCCGCTGGTGGGACCAATCATTGGAGCGATTGCAGCCGTATTACTTTATGGTGCAATTCCGTGGTAAAGCGCCTGTTAGGAAAAACGTATTAGAAATTCTATATTAGAAATATTGGAATCGATAAAAAGAAGACAGTATATGAGCACGGGAGCGTAAGAAGCATCCGGCGTCAGTAAGGAAACGCCGGATCCCTCCCGTCAGGAAAGGAGATAGAAAGGTAATGTATGATGTAATTATAATAGGAGGCGGAGTATCAGGAGCGGCGGCAGCGAGAGAACTTTCCCGCTATCAGGTCAAGGCCTGCGTACTGGAGAAGGAAGAAGATGTGTGCTGCGGAACATCCAAAGCAAACAGCGCAATTGTGCATGCCGGTTACGATGCGGCGACAGGATCTCTGATGGCAAAATTGAACGTACAGGGAAATGAGATGATGGAGCAGCTTTCTAAAGATCTGGATTTTCCTTTCCAGAGACGGGGCTCTCTTGTGATCTGTCTTTCCGAAGAAGACATGCCGGAGCTTCAGGCGCTGTATGACCGTGGAGTGGCGAACGGAGTCAAGGGGCTTCAGATTTTGAACCGGGAAGAGGTTCTTGAGATGGAACCTAATGTAGTAGATCGGGTTTACGCAGCTTTGTATGCACCGACGGCTGGGATTGTCTGCCCGTTCCATCTGAATATTGCATTGGCTGAAAATGCATACGCAAATGGAGTTGACTTCCGATTCAATACAGAAGTATTGGATATTAAAAAGATGGAAGAGGGATATGAACTGATTACCAACCGTGGAATTTATCATACCAGATATGTGGTGAATGCGGCGGGCGTGTATGCAGATCGTTTTCACAATATGGTCAGCGAGCATAAAATCCATATTACGCCAAGGCGCGGAGATTACTGTCTGTTAGACAAGAGTGCAGGAACGCATGTAAGCCACACCATCTTTTCTCTTCCTACCAAAAAAGGAAAAGGCGTGCTGGTAACACCGACGGTACATGGAAATCTGTTGATAGGACCGACTGCCATTGATATTGAAGATAAGGAAGGAACCAACACGACCAAAGAAGGAATGGATCAGGTCATTACGAAAGCAGGGCAGAATGTGAAGAATCTTCCAATGCGTCAGGTCATTACATCTTTTGCAGGCCTTCGGGCGCATGAAGATGGCCATGAGTTTATCATCGAAGAGGTGGAAGACGCGAAAGGCTTTATCGATTGCGCAGGAATTGAGTCTCCGGGGCTTACCAGCTGTCCGGCTATCGGTGTGATGGTGGCAGATCTCCTAAAGGAGAAGATGGGGCTTGTAAAGAAAGAGAATTTCATTGCCACTAGAAAAGGAATTCTTGATCCGGATACCTTGTCAAAAGAAGAGAGAAAAGCTCTGATCAAAGAAAATCCGGCATATGGAAATATCATCTGTCGTTGTGAGATGGTCACAGAGGGTGAGATTATCGATGCGATCCGTCGTCCGCTGGGCGCCCGTTCTTTGGATGGAGTGAAGAGAAGAACAAGAGCTGGAATGGGACGATGCCAGTCAGGCTTTTGTTCTCCGAGAACGATGGAAATTCTGGCACGGGAATGTGGCATGAGTATGTTTGATATTACAAAGTCCGGCGGAAAATCACAGATCGTGGTTGGAACCAACAAGGATGTATTGTAGAGACACCGGATGCGAAAAGAAAGGAAGGATTCGAACATGAAACAGTATGATATTGTAATCATCGGCGGCGGTCCTGCCGGTCTGGCAGCGGCAGTCTCTGCAAAGAACAGCGGAGTGGACAGTATTTTGATTCTGGAGCGTGACAAGGAACTGGGCGGAATTTTGAATCAGTGTATTCACAATGGATTTGGGCTTCATACCTTTCAGGAGGAGTTGACCGGACCGGAGTATGCGTCCAGATTTATTGAACAGGTTGAGGATCTGAAAATTGAATATAAGCTAAATACCATGGTAATGGACATCACAGAAGACAAACTGGTAACGGCTATGAACCGGGAAGAAGGTTTGTTTGAGATTCAGGCGAAAGCAGTGATTTTGGCAATGGGATGCCGGGAGCGTTCCAGAGGAGCGCTGAACATTCCGGGATACCGTCCGGCGGGGATTTACTCTGCAGGAACTGCGCAGCGGCTGGTGAATATGGAAGGGTTTATGCCGGGACGGGAAGTAGTCATTTTAGGATCCGGCGATATTGGACTGATTATGGCAAGACGGATGACGTTAGAAGGCGCGAAGGTAAAGGTGGTGTCAGAGTTGATGCCATATTCCGGAGGGTTGAAGCGAAATATCGTACAGTGCTTAGACGACTATGGAATTCCATTGAAGCTTAGTCACACCGTTGTCGATATCAAAGGAAAGGAACGCTTAGAAGGGGTTACATTGGCAGAGGTAGACCAGAAAGGAAAGCCAATTTCGGGAACCGAGGAATTCTACTCCTGCGATACCCTGCTTCTGTCGGTTGGTCTGATTCCGGAAAATGAGATTTCAGGCGGAATGGGTGTGGAGATGAACCCGGTAACGTCTGGACCGAAGGTGAACGAGAGTCTGGAAACCAATATAGAAGGTGTATTTGCATGTGGAAACGTACTCCATGTACATGATCTGGTTGACTTTGTATCCGAGGAAGCGGCTTCCGCAGGAAAGAATGCAGCTGCTTATGTAAGAGAAGGAGATCGGCTGGAGAATGAGAAGGAGATTGTCTTAAATCCGGTAGAGGGCGTACGCTACACGGTACCGGGAACCATCTGCGTGAACCGGATGGATGAGAAACTGACGGTAAGATTTCGCGTGGGCGGCGTGTTTAAAAATTGTTACGTAAGCGCGTATTTTGATGAGGAGCGAGTGATTCACAGAAAGCGTCAGGTGGTAGCGCCAGGCGAGATGGAACAGATTCAGCTCACCAAAGAAATGCTGCTGAAGTATCCGGATCTGAAAACGATTACGGTGAAGATTGAGGAGGCGTAAGAGATGGAAGTAAGAAATCTGACATGTATCAGCTGCCCGATGGGCTGTGCACTTACGGCGACACTGGAAGGTGGAGAAGTAATCAGTGTTACCGGCAATACCTGTAAGCGCGGCGATATCTATGCAAGAAAAGAAGTGACCAATCCAACCCGAATCGTTACGTCAACGGTACGTGTGACGGGAGGAACGGCAGATATGGTTTCCGTAAAGACGAAAGAAGATATTCCAAAGGGAAAGATTTTTGACTGTGTAACTGCACTGAAGGATGTGACGGTGCAGGCTCCGGTGAAAATCGGTGATGTAATTCTATCAGATGTAGCCGGAACCGGAGTGGATATTATAGCAACAAAATCGGTGGAAGTTTAAAAGACTTCCACCTTTCTTATGAATACCCATTAAAAATACTAATGATCGATCTAGTAGTCCGTCATTGACGTATATTTTCTCCTTTTGCTATAATGGGTGCGCAAAAATGTCAAAATAGGAACAAAGGAAAAGAGAGAAAATATGGAAAAGAAATATGCAACCCCTTATGAAATGGAGGGAAAACTTCCGCTGAAACAGGCGATTCCCCTTGGACTTCAGCATGTGCTTGCGATGTTCGTGGGAAACTTAACCCCGTTGATTTTGATTACCGGAGGTGCAGGATGCGCGTTGAATGACAGCGCTCTTTTGGTTACTCTTCTGCAGAATGCAATGCTGATTGCGGGAGTCGTAACATTGATTCAGGTTTTTGCAATCGGTCCGGTAGGTGCAAAGCTTCCAATCGTTATGGGAACCAGTTCCGGATTTATCGGAGTGTGCAACAGTGTGGCAGTTGGAATTGGCGGCGGAAGCTATGCTTATGGCGCGATTATGGGAGCTTCCCTGTTGGGAGGATTGTTTGAAGGTGTGCTTGGCTTTTGCCTGAAGCCTCTGCGGAAATTCTTCCCGGCGATTGTAACAGGAACGGTGGTGCTGTCCATCGGGCTGTCTTTGATTTCGGTCGGTGTAGGATCTTTTGGAGGCGGTGCGAACAATGGAGACTTCGGATCTCTTGAGAACTTGTTTGTAGGATTTGTGGTATTGGTTGTGATCGTAGCGTTAAAGCATGGAACCAAAGGAATCACCAGTTACGCGTCTATTTTTATCGGAATCATTGTAGGCTATATTGTAGTAACTATTATGGCGCAGGTACTTCCGACGACTTACGAATATGTGAACGCGGCAGGTGAGACCATTACCGCAACGAAATCCTGGGTATTAGACTGGCAGCAGGTGAAGGATGCAAGCTGGTTTGCCGTTCCGAAGCTTCTTCCGGTTGGGCTGAAATTTGATGCAAGAGCGATCATTCCAATTGGAATCATGTTTATCGTGACGGCAGTAGAGACGGTGGGAGATATCTCTGGAATTACCGAAGGCGGTGTTGGAAGAGAGGCTACCGATAAAGAACTTTCCGGTGGTGTAGTCTGTGATGGATTGGGATCAGCACTGGCAGCAGTATTTGGTGTGCTGCCGAACACTTCTTTCAGTCAGAATGTGGGACTGATTACCATGACGAAGGTTGTGAACAAATTTGCCATTGCCATTGGTGGTGGATTCCTGATCGCCTGCGGATTATTCCCGAAACTGGCAGCAATCATCTCCATTATGCCGGACAGCGTACTTGGCGGTGCAGCCGTGATGATGTTCTCATCCATCGTAGTAAGCGGTATTCAGCTGGTAACGAAGAATCCGGTAACGGCAAGAAGCGTTACGATTCTGTCTGTTGCACTGGGACTGGGATATGGTTTGGGAGCGAATACAACCATTCTGCAGCATATGCCGGATCAGATTCAGCTGATCTTCGGAGGCTCAGGTATTGTACCGGCTGCAGTTGTTGCAATCCTCTTAAATGTGATTCTTCCGGCGGAGAAGGAGCATAAAGCGTAAGAGCGTAAAGGCAATCAGAAGTGATCCTGAATATTAGGATATTAGAAATAGTGAATAGTAAATAGTTAATACTGTGTGGGAACTTTCCGAAATTTTTTGAGGAATTTCCTGCGCAGTATTTTTTCTTGCTATCTTCTGCAATAACAATTACAATAAAAATGAAAAGAATTGTTTTGAAAAACGATAGAAGAGCGATCTGAAAGATACAGGAGGATGTATGATTACGATTCAGAATTATAGAAAAGTAGAGGATCTAGCAGAAGCTTATGAACTGAACCAGAAAAAAGCCAACCGTATTGTGGGCGGTATGATGTGGCTTAGAATGAGCAAGGGGCGGGTGCAGACGGCAATTGATCTGTCTGGACTTGGGCTTGATACGATTGAAGAGGATGTACAGGAATTTCGTATTGGATGCATGACAACTCTTCGTCAGCTGGAACTGCATGAAGGCCTTCAGAAGTATTTTGGCGGAGCTGTAAGAGAAAGTGTGCGCCATATTGTGGGAACTCAGTTCCGCAACGGGGCAACCGTAGGCGGCAGTATCTTCGGACGGTTTGGATTTTCGGATGTGCTGACCTGCTTTCTTGCCATGGACAGCTATGTAGAACTGTATCAGGGTGGAATTGTGCCGTTGCGTGAATTTGTACAGATGGAAAGAGACCGAGATATCCTGGTGCGTCTGATTGTGAAAAAAGATGGAAGAAAGGCAGTCTGTCTGTCAGAACGTGCATGCAGTACCGATTTCCCGATTCTTGTCTGTACAGTATCAATATCAGAGGGAAGGGTTGAGGCAGCCATCGGCGCAAGACCGATGAAGGCAGAGGTGGTAACCCTTGCGGAAATGGCAGAAGATCAGGTGTTAGCTGAACTTACGGAAGATAAGATAGAAGAATTGGCAGAAAAGGCGGCAGAAAGCTTCCGGTTTGGAAGCAATATGCGCGGAAGCGCCCAGTATCGTCAGCATCTTGCGTATGTGCTGGTGAAGCGCGGACTGAAAAAACTGAGGAAAGAGGAGGCGTAGGACATGGAGATACAGTTTATTTTAAATGGAAAGAAAACGACCGCAGAAGCGGCGGATGGAACCATGCTGCTTCCGCTTCTTCGAAGTCTTGGATGCTACAGTGTGAAATGCGGATGCGAAACAACCAACTGCGGACTTTGTACCGTGTGGATTGACGGGGTACCAAGCCTGTCATGCTCCGTGCTTGCAGCCAGAGTAGAAGGAAAACAGGTGACAACATTGGAGGGACTTCAGGAGGAAGCGGAAGAATTTGCCGCTTTCCTGGCAGCAGAAGGGGCAGAACAGTGTGGATTCTGTTCTCCGGGATTTGTGATGAACGTGCTGGCGATGGTGCGGGAACTTTCGGATCCTACGGAAGAAGAAATCAAAGAATATCTGGCGGGAAATCTGTGCCGGTGTACGGGATACATGGGACAGCTTCGCGCTATTAAAAAGTATATGAGCCAGAAGAAAGAGAATGCGGACATGGGAAAGGAGGGCGTGTAAGATGAAGTACGTAAATCAAGCGGTTCCGAAAGTAGATTCCAAGGCATTGATTACCGGAAAACCGGTGTATACCGACGATCTGGCGCCGAAGGACTGTCTTGTGGTGAAGGTGCTTCGAAGCCCTTATGCTCATGCATTGATTCAGGATATTAAGATGGACACGGCGATGAAGGTACCGGGAATCGTCTGTATTCTGACCTACAAGGACTGCCCGAACAAGCGGTTTACCATGGCAGGACAGACCTATCCGGAGCCAAGCCCTTACGACCGCCTAATCTTAGATCAGAGGGTGCGCTTCGTGGGGGATGCGGTGGCAATTGTGGCCGGAGAGACAGAGGAAGCGGTAGACCGCGCCATGAAGATGGTGAAGGTTACTTATGAAGTGTTAGAGCCGGTGCTGGATTTCAGAAGCGCGAAGGACAATGAAGTTTTGGTGCATCCGGAAGATAATTGGGAGAGCCTGTGCCCGGTAGGAGCGGACAACAAAAGAAACCTATGTGCCAGTGAAGAGAATATACACGGAGATCTGGAAGGGACCTTTGCAAAATGTAAATACGTTGTGGAAGAGACTTATCATACGAAAGCCAATCAACAGGCCATGATGGAGACTTTCCGCACTTATACCTATATGGATGTGTACGGAAGATTAAACGTAGTGTCATCTACGCAGGTTACCTTCCATGTTCGGAGGATTCTTGCGACGGCGCTCGATCTTCCAAAGTCCAAGATTCGCGTAATAAAGCCAAGAATCGGAGGCGGTTTTGGAGCGAAGCAGACGGTGGTGACAGAAGTTTATCCGGCTCTGGTTACCATGAAGACCGGGCGTGCGGCCAAGATCGTTTATACCAGAGAAGAGTCTATGATTGCATCTTCTCCAAGGCATGAGATGGAGATTACCGTTCGAGTGGGAGCGGATGAACAGGGAATCATCAAGGCGATGGATGTCTATACATTGTCTAATACCGGAGCATTCGGCGAACATGGACCGACGACAGTAGGGCTTTCCGGTCATAAGTCTATTCCGCTTTATGGAAATATTGAGGCATTTCGGTTTGCATTTGACGTCGTTTATACCAATGTGATGTCAGCCGGCGCGTACAGAGGATACGGCGCGACACAGGGAATCTTTGCAGTAGAGTCGGCAGTGGACGAGCTGGCGGCGAAGATGGGTGTCTCTGCAATGGAACTTCGGGAGAAGAATCTTGTGAAAGAAGGGCAGATCATGCCGGCATATTATAATGAACCGGCAAATAGCTGCGCACTTGACCGCTGCCTTGCGAGAGCGAAAGAAATGATCGGATGGGATGAAAAATATCCGGTGCGTGACATGGGAAATGGTAAAGTACGAAGCGTAGGAGCGGCTATGGCAATGCAGGGATCCGGCATATCCGGCGTGGATACGGGCTCCGTAGCGATCAAAGTCAATGATGATGGATTCTACAGCTTGATGATCGGCGCTTCCGATATGGGAACGGGCTGCGACACCATTCTTGCACAGATGGCGGCAGACTGTCTGGATTGTGAGATGGATCAGATTATCGTGTCAGGCGTGGATACGGATGTATCTCCGTATGACTGCGGATCCTATGCGTCCAGTACGACCTATGTAACCGGAATGGCAGTGGTGAAGACTTGTGAGACGCTGCGTAAGAAGATTGTGGAGCGCGGCGCACAGTATCTGGAAATTCCGGCAGAGGAAGCAGAATTTGACGGGAAGAAGGTAGTACATCTTCCGAGTGGAAAAGAGATTTCCTTAAAAGAGATTGGAAATCGGGTGATGTGCAGCAGCAATGAGCCGCTGATGGCATCCGAGGCAAGCTCTTCTCCGATCTCTCCACCGCCGTTTATGGCAGGAATTGCAGAGATTGAGTTGGATAAAGAAACCGGGAAAGTGGAACTGATCGACTACGTAGCAGTGGTAGACTGCGGAACGGTGGTGAATCCGGCGCTTGCAAGAGTACAGGTGGAAGGCGGAATTGCCCAGGGAATCGGAATGGCGCTCTATGAAGATGTGGTTTACAATAAAGATGGAAAGAACTTCAGTAATTCATTTATGCAGTACAAGATTCCGACTCGTCTAGATGTGGGAACGGTGCGTGTTGAATTTGAGAGCAGCTACGAGCCGACGGGACCGTTTGGTGCAAAATCAATCGGAGAGATTGTAATCAATACACCGTCTCCGGCAATTGCCAATGCGATCTATAATGCGTCTCATGTGAGGCTTAGAGAGCTGCCAATGACGGCAGAAAAGGTTTACATGGGAATGCAAAAGCTTCAAAAGGCAGAAGTCTAGAGGCTGCCCGGAAGTTGTCTAGAAGGAGTAGGACAAAGGCATGAAAAAAATACATGCAATTTTGCTGGCGGCTGGAAACAGCCGCCGGTTTGACGGTAATAAATTGTTATATCCATATCGTGGGAAACCAATGTATCGGCATATTTTAGAACGAATTTCAGAAGCAGCGGTTTCGGAATCGGAAGGATGTAAGATGGGAATTCGCGTTTTGGTCAGCCAGTATGAAGAGATTCTAAAGGACGGAAGAGAAGAAGGATATCTCTGTCTGAAAAATACAAAGCCAGAGCAGGGGATTTCCCGGTCAATCCGCATGGGAATCGAAGCGGTGGAAGAGTCCGAAAGTTATGAGCCGGGCGATGGAATTCTCTTTTCTGTCTGCGACCAGCCAAAACTTACCCTGGAGACGCTTAAGCGTCTGATGGAAAGCTTTGCTTCATCCGGGAAAGGCATCTGCGCAGTGGCGGCAGCAGGAGACGAGGCGAAGATGGGAAATCCAGTCATCTTTTCCGATCGGTACTGGGGAGAGTTAAAGTGTCTGATGAAGGATCAGGGCGGAAAAGGCGTGGTGAAGAAGCATCTGGAAGATACGGTATCTGTTCCGGCAGGAGACGAGGCTGAGCTTCAGGACATTGATTGCCGGGCAGACTTAAAGCCATTTGTGATTGTGCGTGGAGGCGGCGATCTGGCGACGGGAACAGCGCACCGCCTGCACAGGGAAGGGTGCCGGGTATTGATTTTGGAAACGAAGCGCCCGGCCTGTATCCGAAGACAGGTGTCTTTCTGTGAGGCAGTCTATGAGGGCAGTATGGAAGTAGAAGGCGTGACGGCAGTTCGGATGGATGGAAGCTGGGATCTGGCTCATCAGGGGCTAGAACATACAGAAGGGTTAAAAAAAGAGATGGAGAAGGTCTGGGCAGAAGGCAAGATTCCGGTGCTGGTTGATCCGGCAGGAAGATCCATCGAAAACTTTCATCCAGACGTTCTGGTGGATGCCATTCTGGCAAAGAAGAACCTTGGAACCACGAAGGAGATGGCACCGCTTACCATCGGACTGGGGCCGGGATTTACGGCAGGTCAGGATGTGGATGTGGTGATTGAAACCATGCGGGGAAGTACGCTTGGGAAGATTTACCGGGAAGGAAGCGCGATCCCCAATACGGGAGTGCCGGGGATGGTTGCAGGCTACAGCAAAGAACGGGTGATTCATGCGCCGGGATCGGGGACGTTTCAGCCGGAAAAAGCAATCGGAGACCTGGTAGCAAAAGGCGACGTCCTAGGCTTTCTTATGCCGGATCATATTCCGGTGACAGCATCCATGCCGGGACTTTTACGGGGGATGATCCGGGAAGGCTACCCGGTGACCAAAGGATTGAAGATCATGGATATCGAACCTCGTATAGAGGAGAGAGACCTTTGTTTCCAGATCTCGGATAAGGCGAAGAAAATCGGAGATAGTGTATATCAGGTGATCAAAGAGTATGAAGATTCTAAGACCGAAGGACAGTGTTCTTGCGTTAATTGAATATGAAAAGAGTCATCCCCATATTCTATCCGTTGTGGGAGCGGGCGGGAAGACCACACTGATCTTTCGTCTGGCAGAGGAACTTAAGAAGCAGGGACTTCGTGTTTTGATTGTCACCACGACGAAGATGTATGTGCCGGATCGCTTCTACGTACCTTGGGAGGAAGGAAGGGAACGAAAGACGGAAGAAAAGATCCGGCTTCAGCTTCTTCGAGAGGGAATTGCAGTCACGGGAAGGACAGAAGTAGGGACACATCCAGAGAAGTTCTTGGAAGTTCCAGAAGAATATCAGGGGCGCCTTTCACTGCTGTGTGATGTGCTACTGGTGGAAGCAGACGGATCCCGACAGAAGCCGGTAAAGGTTCCGGCGGAGCATGAGCCAGTGCTGTTCCCTGGAACAGAATTGGTAATCGGCGTGCTGGGGATGAAGAGTGTCGGACAAAGGATCAAAGATGTGGCTCACCGACCAGAAGATGTGGCAGCATTTTTGCAGACGGATGTGGAACATCAGATTACGCGGGAGGATCTGCGGAAAATAGCAGAAAGTCCCCAAGGGTTGAAAAAGGGAGTAAATTGCGCATTTGTGGCAGTTGGAAATGAATATGAATCGGAAGTATTATGAAGCGTTATATGCGTATTTCAAGGAGAATCAGGAAGAGGAACTTCTGTCGCTGACTTACCTGGAAGGAAAACGCGCCGGAGAGAAATATCTGGTGAAAGCATCCGAAACAGGAGAGGAACTTAAGGCAGCAGAAGGAGCAGAAATAGCAGAAATAGAAGGAATAGAAGGAAGCCAAGGAATCCAAGGAGTGATCACAGGAATCAAGGAGACTTCTTGCGGACGGGTATTCGCGGAGCGGATTTGCCGCGCTCCGGTGTGTGTCATCTGCGGAGCCGGGCATGTGGGGCTTGCCATGATCCGTTTGGCGGCGTTTGCTGGATTTGAGGTGATTGTGGTGGAAGATCGGCCGGTATTTGCCGATCAGGCAAGAAGGTCCGGAGCACATCGGATGATCTGTGATTCTTTTGAACAAGGCCTTGCCAGGATTCCCGGAGGGCGGCAGGTATTCTTTGTGGTGATGACCAGAGGTCACCGCTATGATAAAGACTGCCTGATCGAAATTTTAAAGAAGCCCTACGCATATGCAGGCATGATGGCAAGCCGTGGGCGGGCGGCCAGAATGCGAGAGCATTTGCGGGAGCTGGGCGTGGAAGAAGCGAAGACAGAAGCACTTCACACTCCGATTGGATTGTCGATCCATGCGAAAACACCGGAGGAAATTGCGATTTCCATTCTTGCAGAAATGATAGAAGTGAAGAACCGTGACGGAATCGGTGCGTCTTGTGACCGGGAGATTCTGGAACAGATTGCGAAGAAGGAAGAAAAAGAGCCCTGGGCGCTGGCAACGATTATCAGGAGAGCCGGATCGGCGCCGCGGGATGTGGGAACAAAAATGTTGATAAAAGCGGACGGCATGACAGTGGGCTCCATTGGAGGCGGATGTATGGAGGCGGAAGTCATTCAGGCAGCACGCCTGTTTCTTGGAAAATCAGATGCTGTGAAGATAGTAACGGCAGATATGTCCAGAGCAGATGCAGAGAACGAGGGAATGGTCTGCGGCGGTCAGATAGAGGTACTGTTGGAGGTGGTGAGATAATGGCAAAGGAAATGGCAAAAGAATGGACACATTTTGACTTGAAGGGAAATGCAAGGATGGTGGATGTGTCAGAGAAGGAAAGCACCAGGCGTCTGGCGGTAGCGTCTGGTGAGATCGCTGTCAATGAGGCGGTGATGCAGGCGGTAACCGGGCACACGGCGGCCAAGGGAGACGTTCTTGGCGTGGCAAGAGTCGCCGGGATTATGGCGGTGAAGCGGACGGCAGAACTGATTCCCATGTGCCATACGATCCCGATTGAGAAATGTGAACTGGCATTTTTCGTCTCTCCGGATGAGGGAACGATCCGTGCGGAGTGTACGGTGATTACAGAAGGAAAAACAGGCGTGGAAATGGAAGCGTTAACGGGAGTGAACATTGCTCTTCTTACCATCTATGATATGTGCAAGGCGATGGATCGGGGCATGGTCATTTCAGACGTCTGTCTGCTTCAGAAATCCGGAGGGAAAAGCGGAGTATATCAGAGAATGCCAAAGATCAGTGAGAAGAAACAAGGCGGGATAGACCTGCTGTAGCAGAAGGGAAAGAAAGTTATGATAGACCGTTACGGGCGAACCATTGATTACATGAGAATATCGGTGACGGACCGCTGCAATTTAAGATGTGTATACTGTGTTCCGGAATGTGGTGTAACAAGGATTCCCACGGAACGGCTGCTGACAGAGGAAGAACTGCTTCGGATTATGAGGGCTGCGGCGAAGGAGGGAATTGCCCACGTCAAAGTGACGGGAGGGGAACCTCTTCTTCGACCCAATCTTGCGTGGCTGGTTCAAAAGATTAGAGAAATTCCGGGAATCGAGACGGTGACCCTTACCACCAATGGAATCCTGCTGCCCGATCAGATCGATGGGCTGACGGCGGCAGGGATTTCCGGAATCAATATCAGCTTGGATACTCTGAATAAAGAACGCTACCGAAGCCTGACGCGTGGCGGGGAACTGGAACGCGCGCTGGCAGGACTGGAAGCGGCGAAAAGGCAGAAGGGTGTGACGGTGAAGGTGAATGCTGTTCTCTATGAGACCCATTGGGAAGAGGATGCGCTGACACTGGCGGCGTTGGCTGAGAAGGATCCGGTTCATGTGCGGTTTATTGAGCACATGCCTCTTGGAACGGAGGCAGAAGAACGTCCTGTTCGGGAGGAGGCGATTTTGGCATTGCTTCAGAAGGAGTATGGAAAGTGTGAAAGTTACCAAGGGAAGATCGGAGAAGGACCGGGGCATTATGTTACGTTTCCGGGAATGACCGGGAAAATCGGGTTTATCAGCGCGATCAGCCACAAATTCTGTTCCGGCTGTAACCGACTTCGTCTGACGGCAGATGGAGATCTTCGTATGTGTCTGCAAAGCAAAGAAGGAATTCCTCTGCGAGAACTGTTAAGAGACGGGGCGACGGATGAGAAGCTTCGAGAGGTGCTTCGCGGGTGTATCCAGCAGAAACCAGAGGGGCATCAGATGACGGAGCAGAAAATCGAGGCAGAGGGCATGTGCCAAATTGGAGGCTAAGACACAGATCGAAGGCTAAGGCACGAATCGAGGACTAAGACACAAGAAGGAGGCGTTTGATAATGAAAGCAGTTGTAATTGTGGCAAGTACCAGTGGATATCTGGGACAAAGAGAAGATAAGAGCGGTCCGGCTCTGAAAGCCCGGCTGGAGAACATGGGCTTTACAGTGCCGGAGATTCTGCTGCTTCCGGATGACCGCAGGAAGCTAAGCGAAGCAATGCGAGAACTTGCGGATGAGCAGAAGGTGGAACTGATCGTAACCACCGGAGGTACAGGATTTGCAAAGGATGACTGTACGCCGGAGGCAACGCTGGACATTGTGGAGCGAAGAGCCGACGGGATTCCGGAAGCGATGCGCGCTTACAGCAGTCAGTTTACGGATCGCGCGATGCTTTCTAGAGCGGCAGCGGGGATTCGAGGGGAGACCGTCATTATCAACCTTCCAGGCAGTGTAAAAGCAGTAGAAGAATGTATGGATTGTGTGGAGAATAGTTTGATCCACGGGATTGAGATTCTGACGGGGAAGACCGGAGAGTGCGCAAGACAGTGTTAAAACTGCATATGAGGAAGAGATCAGATGGAATTAAGAGTATTGCGTTATTTTCTAACTGTGGCAAAAGAACAGAGTTTTACGAAAGCGGCAGAACAGCTGCATATTACACAGCCGACACTTTCAAGGCAGCTTGCTGCGCTTGAAAAAGAATTAGGCAATTATTACACATACAGCATTTTATGTGGGATGGCCAAAGGGGTGGGCTGTCTTTCGTCTTGCGAAAGAAGTCTGGGAACCCAATGAAGGGGATCTGCCTTATGAAGATGAGTCCATGCGCATCCATGCAAAGTCCATGTTGTTTCCAATTGGGGAGGCAAACGATGGATTTGCACAGTATTTTACAGGAAAAAGCTATCTTGCGCCTGTTTCAACGGAGCAGATAGGTGTCTTTAACGTTACGTTTGAACCAGGATGTAGAAATAATTGGCATATTCATCATGCGCGGAAAGGCGGTGGACAGATCCTTGTCTGTGTAGGCGGCAGAGGCTACTATCAGGAATATGGAAAAGAGGCAGTAGAAATGAGACCGGGGGACTGTATTAATATCCCAGCCGGAGTAAAACATTGGCACGGAGCAGCCCCGACAGAATGGTTTTCGCATTTGGCGATTGAGGTTCCGGGTGAAGAATGCGCAAATGAGTGGTGTGAACCAGTTTCTGATGAAGAGTATAAGAAGCTTCAATAGTGTTGTTTAGCAGTGTTGTTTTAGCAGTGTTGATTTGGTAGTTGCTTTGGCAGTGCTTAGCGGTTCTTGGTTGAAAAGCGTTTCGATTTTCGCTATAGTATTGGTAAGGTCTTGTTTTTTAGCAGACAAAAAACTTAAGATATGAGCAAGAAGGAGCACACATGAAAGAGATTGAAACTATCCATGCCGAGGGGCATGTAATCTGCCATGATATTACGGTTATTATTAAGGATCAAATCAAAGACACGGCATTTCGCAAAGGTCATATTGTGACGAAGGAGGATATTCCCAAGTTTCTTTCTCTAGGGAAGGATCACCTTTACGTATGGGAAAAAGAAGAAGGGATGCTGCATGAAAATGAAGCGGCCAAGATTCTGGCGTCGGTGTGCCGGAATCAGTATATGAAGGAAACACCTGTAAAAGAAGGAAAGATTGAACTTGTGGCAGAGTGCGAGGGCGTCTTTTGGGTAGATGTAGAGAGGCTTCGGAAAATCAATAGTCTGGACGCCATGATGATTGCGACCAGACACACCAATCAGGCAGTGCGTCCGGGAGATAAACTGGCCGGAACCAGGATTATTCCGCTAGTCATTGAAGCAGAGAAAATGGAGGCGGTTAAGGAGATTGGCGATGGGCGGCCGATTTTAAAGATTTGCCCCTATGTGAGGAAGAAGGCGGCAGTGATCACGACTGGAAACGAAGTTTATCATGGACGGATTCAGGATACCTTTACGCCGGTGATTCGAGAAAAGCTGGCGGCATTCGGTGTGGAAGTGATCTTTCACGAGACGGTTCCGGATGAGACGGATCAAATCCAGGCGGCCATTCTAAGGGCGAAAGAAAGCGGGGCGCAGTGTATTCTCTGTACCGGTGGAATGAGTGTCGATCCAGATGACCGCACACCGGGTGCGATTCGGGATTCGGGTGCGCGGATTGTAACCTATGGAGCTCCGGTGCTTCCGGGAGCGATGCTGGTGCTTGGCTACTATGAGGATGGAACACCGATTATGGGACTACCCGGATGCGTTATGTATGCGGCAGCAACCGTATTTGATCTGCTTCTTCCAAGAGTGCTGGCAGATGTAGAGATTACGCGAGAAGAGATTGCCGGGATGGGACACGGCGGGCTGTGCCTGAGTTGTGAGACTTGCCATTATCCGGCGTGCAGTTTTGGAAAGGGATATTAAAGAATGGGAATCGTAAAAGCAGTCTGCATCAGCAGGGAGAAAGGGACAAGAAAAGAGAATGTAAAAGAAGCCGTTTTCATCGAGAATCATGGACTTCAAGGGGATGCGCATGCAGGGAACTGGCATCGTCAAGTGAGCCTTTTATCCTATGAAAGAATCGAAGAATTCCGAGCGAGGGGCGCGAAGGTAGAATTTGGCGATTTTGGAGAGAATCTGGTAGTGGAAGGCTATGATTTTAAGAGTCTGCCGGTAGGGACAAGATTTCGCTGCGGAACGGTGATTCTTCGGATGACGCAGATTGGAAAAGAGTGCCACCATGGATGCGAGATTTTTCAGACGATGGGCGACTGTATTATGCCAAGAGAAGGAGTATTTTGCGTGGTAGAGCAGGGCGGAACGGTAAAAGCGGGAGACGAATTAGAAGAAATTTCCAGCGAATAATTTCCGTGAATAGAAGGAGGAAATCCGTTGAAGAACAAAAAGATAAGAAGAGCGGCGATGGTAACGGCGGTTGCTATGCTGGCAGTTCTCACCGCCTGTGGACAGACAGAAAGTAAGGATGAGAAAGAGACCGGAGAAAAGAATGAGGGAAAGAAACCGGTGACAGAGCTTACCGTTTTGGCGGCGGCAAGTATGACAGACGCCATGCAGGAGATTGGAGAAGCTTATCAGAAAACGCATGAAAATATAGAGTTTACTTACCAGTTCGATTCTTCCGGTACGTTAAAGACGCAGATTGAAGAGGGCGCTCCGGCGGATATTTTTATCTCTGCGGCAACGAAACAGATGGATGAACTGGTGCAGGGAGAGCTGGTAGAGGAAGACAGTGTATTTCCGTGGCTGGAAAATAAGGTGGTTCTGATTGTGCCAAAAGATTCCGAAGATGGACCGGATTCTTTTGAGGATGCAGCGGAAGAGGAAGTTTCTATGATTGCCATTGGAAATGAAGATGTACCAGTGGGACAGTATACGCAGACGATCTATCAAAATCTGGGACTTTGGGAGAACATTCAGGCCAAGGCAAATCTTGCCTCTAATGTGCGGCAGGTTCTGGACTGGGTGGCAACCGGAAATGCACCCTGCGGCGTGGTCTATGCAACCGATGCTCAGATTGAGAAAAATGTGAAGGTAGTATGTGAAGCCCCAAAAGGAAGCTGTGACCCGGTGATCTATCCAGCTGGAATGGTGTCCGCGTCGAAGGAAAAAGAAGCTTCAGCTGAGTTTTTGGAGTATCTTAAGACGGAAGAGGTTTCCGAGATTCTGGAAGCATATGGTTTCACACCTTATCAATCATAACTTAGAAGGAGTAATTGGAGTATGGATTTCACACCGCTGTTCCTGTCGCTTAGGGCGGCGGGAATCGCAACGATTCTGGTAATCATAATTGGAATTCCGGTGTCCTACCGCGTGGCTTATATGAAGCGGGGAAGGGGAATTGTAGATTCAGTATGCACTCTTCCTATGGTACTTCCGCCGACGGTGGTAGGTTTCTTTTTGTTACTCTTTTTTGGGAAAAATAGTATGGTTGGGGCATGGCTGATGGAACGGGGAATTCCCGTTGTCTTTTCCCAGACGGGAATGGTGATTGCATCGGCGGTGGTCTCTTTCCCTCTTTTGTACCGGACAGCAAGGGGAGCCTTTGAGCAGATGGATGAGACACTGGTGCAGGCGGCACAGACACTTGGAATTGGGGAGGGAAGAATTTTCTTCCGGATTGTGTGTCCAAACTGTATGCCGGGGATTCTGGCTGGGGTGATTCTTTCCTTTGCCAGAGCCATGGGAGAATTCGGAGCGACCATTATGCTGGCTGGAAATATTCCGGGAAAGACGCAGACGGCAGCGATTGCAGTCTATACAGCGATGCAGAGTGGGAATCGTCAGCTGGCGTTTCAGTGGGCCTTGCTGATTATAGGAATTTCTCTCTTTTTTATGCTGCTTCTGAATTTGGTGACAGGCAGAAGAGGAGGACGTGTATGGCTCTGGAAGTAAGGATCAAAAAGCAATTTCCCGATTTCCTTTTGGATGTGGAATTTCAGACGGAAGAAGAGATCTTCGGTGTGTTGGGAGAAAGCGGCTGTGGGAAGAGTTTGACGTTAAAATGTATTGCAGGGATCGAAAGACCGGATCAGGGGCGGATCGTCTTAAATGGAAGGGAACTGTTTGATTCCAAGAAGGGGATCAATCTTCCGGCGCGTGAGAGAAAAGTCGGATATCTGTTTCAGGAATATGCGTTGTTTCCCAATATGACGGTAGAAGAAAATATTGCGATTGGAATCAAAAAGAAGGGCGAGAAGAAAAAGAAGATTCAAGATTATATCCAGAAATTCTTTTTGGAAGGGCTGGAGAAGAAGCATCCATCTTCCTTGTCAGGAGGTCAAAAACAGCGTGTGGCGATTGCGCGGATGCTGGCGGCAGAGCCGGAGCTGATTTTGTTGGACGAGCCGTTCTCTGCTGTGGACAGTTATTTGAAATGGAAGTTAGAGCAGATGCTTCTGGAATGGCTGGAAGAGGTACAGGTGACGACGCTTCTGGTGTCTCATAATCGGGATGAAGTCTATCGTCTGTGTGACAGAATGGGGATTATTCATAAGGGACACATGGAAGTATGTGGAAAAAAGCAGGAGATTTTTCAGAATCCGGGAACGGTATCGGCGGCGATCCTTACCGGATGTAAGAACATTGCAAGGATTGCAACGATTACAGAGGGGCGCGCAGAGATTGCGGACTGGGGAGTCTTGCTTCCACTTCCGAATCCAAAGATTTCTATGGGAGATGTGTTTACGCATGTGGGAGTTCGGGCCCATGATATCCGAATGCTTCCGTCGGATGAAGATGGCAGAGGAAGTTTGGAAGATGGCAGAAGGGGCTTAGAAGACAGCAAGAATACAGAAGCGTTGATCGCAGTGCTTCCGGCAGTGGTGGAACGAAAGATCGAAGGACCTTTTGATGATATCTACGTACTGCGGCTTGCGATGCAGAAAGAGACAGATACAGCTTTTCGGGTGGAAATTGCAAGAAATGAAGGCACCGTATTTATAGAAAAACAAAATGTGAAGCTGGGAATTCCGAAAGAGAAAATCCTGTGGTTGCGGTAAAGAAAGAGAATCTTTCGGGTATCCGATAAGAGATAGTTATAGAATTTATCTATAATTGTATCTGGAAAAACAATTAGACGATTAAAAAAGGGATTGTTATAATTAACTTATAAGCAAAAATTGTCATATGAGGAGGATGCAGACAAATGAAAAAGAGAATCATAAGTGTGTTGTTGTGTGCAGCAATGGTAGGAACCCTGGCCGCAGGCTGTGGCTCCAAAGAAGCTGGAAGCGATGATGGAAAAAAGGACAAAAAAGAGGGAAAAGAAATTACGTTCATGGCTCCGGACTGGGCAAATCCAGGAGATGAGCTTTTGGCGGAATTTACAGAAGAAACAGGAATTTCAGTTGTCTTTAATGAAGTGAGCTGGGATGATATCCGTGATAAAGTTTCCATTGCAGCAAGCGGTGGGGAAGCGGCAGCTGATGTAATCGAAGTAGACTGGTCTTGGGTTGGAGAGATGAACAGCGCAGGCTGGCTGGAGCCAATTGAAATGTCAGAAGAGGACAAGGCGGATATGCCGACACTGGAGACGTTCTCAATTGACGGAGACATTCTTGCGGTTCCATATGCAAACGATTACAGAATTGCATATTACAATAAAGCACATTTTGAAAAAGCAGGAATTACAGAAGTTCCAGAGACTTGGGATGAAGTCTATGATGCATTAAAGAAAATCAAAGAAGCTGGCGTTGTGGAATATCCATATACCATGCCTATGAATGCAGATGAATCAGCAACTACTTCTATGATGTGGATGGCATTTGCAAGAAGCGGACAGGTATTCAATGAGGATGATACTTTGAATCAGGACGCAGTTACAGATGCACTTCAGTATGAAAATCAGTTTGTAAAAGATGGTCTGATTGATCCGGCATCCATCTCATTCAACGGTATGGATTGTTATCGTAAGATTACTTCTGGCGAAGCAAGCTTCATGGTAGGCCCAACAAAGTTCGTTGGTATCAGCAATGATCCGGAACAGTGTACAGAGATCGGAAATATCGTGCCAATTCTTCTTCCAGGAGCAGAGGGAACATCCGAGCAGACGATGGCGCTTCCGGAAGCAGTTGGAATTACTTCTTTCTCAGAAAATAAAGAAGCAGCAAAAGAATTCGTAAAATGGTTTTCTTCCGCAGATATCCAGAAGAGAATGTACAAGGTAAACAGCTCCATTCCGACCAGAAACAAAGTGCTTGCAGAGATGGTAGAAGACGGAACATTTGAAAACGCAGGAGCTATGCTGGACGAAGCAGCTTTAATTAAATCTGTATTTCCAAATGGAGTACCTTCTTATTATTCTGAAATGAGTAATACAATTTATAATAACGTCAACAAGATGGTTCTTGGAGAGATTACTCCGGAAGAAGCTTTTGACGCAATGAATACGAAAGTGAATGAGTTAATTGAAGAAAAATAAGTTGTTGCCATATATCCTTTTAACGCCCATTATTCTTATAATGGGCGTATTGGTGTTTTATCCCATTATTGTTACATTTTCATACAGTATGCATAAAATGAAGCTGACCAATCCCGGAGATACGGTATTCGTTGGTTTTGATAATTATATGCAGATTTTGAAATCAGAGTCATTTCGCTACAGCTTACAGAATACGCTGTTCCTGTTGCTTGTAGTTGTCCTTTTGACAACGGTATTCGGTGTGATTGTCGCGTTGATGCTGAACGTGGATACCAAGATATCGGGGCTTCTGATGGCGCTTGCAATCCTTCCGTGGGCATTGCCTCCGATTGTCAATGGAATTATCTGGCGGTTTATTTTTCATCCGGGCTACGGATTTATGAATAAATTGTTGATGGGACTGAATTTGATAGATCAGCCTGTTTCATGGCTGACGAATCGGTGGCTTCTTTTGCTGATTGTGGCCATCGTTGTGGCATGGAGGAGTATCCCATTCTGTGCGATTGTCTGTCTGTCGGGGCTTCATGCCATTCCCAATGAGGTCTATGAGGCGGCCAGGATCGACGGAGGTAATCGCTGGAGCGTATTTCGTTATATTACGGCGCCTCTTATTATGCCGTTTATCGGAATTGGTCTGACGTCTGCATCTATTACAGCCATTAATATCTTTGACGAGATTGTTGCCTTGGCAGGCTATAAGGATTTTGGGAAAAACTTGTTGATTGAGAGCTATCTGACTACGTTTTCTTTCTTGGATTTCGGAAAAGGAAGTGCGTTAACCTATCTGATTATGCTGCTTGCAGCGGTTTTAGGCTTTTTCTATTTGAGAAGCTTAAATAAGGAGGTGCAGTATTAAATGATATCCAAGAAGAAAAAGATTACCCCACTTTACTGCGTTACGGTGATTTTGTTTTTGATATTGACGGTGGGACCATTTGTGTGGGCGTTTTTTATCTCGGTAACGCCGGAGTATGAAATGTTCAAAAATACGATGAATATGCTTCCGAAAGAAATTACATGGGACAATTACAAAACCTTGTTTCAGCCGATCAGTCAGCAGCATATTCGTCTGTTTCGGGGGCTTGAAAATTCGCTGAAAGCCGTCTTGTGCACGCTGGTTATAGGAGTTCCGGCAGCAACTGTTAGCGCTTATACATTGAGCCGGATGGAGTTTAAAGGAAGACAAATGATAAAAAATGCACTGTTGATTACGATGGTGATTCCGGTATTTGCGACCATTATTCCGTTATATAAAATGTTCGCATCCCTTCAGCTGTTAAATAGTACGTTTTGGCTGAGCCTGGTCTATGTCAGTTCCTTTCTGCCGATGAGCACATGGCTGATGTGTAATTATTTTTCTACGATTCCGAAAGAGTTAGAAGAAGCGGCGCTGGTGGACGGATGCGGGAAGATTCGTACCTTTTTCCAGATTATTCTTCCGGTATCTTATCCGATTCTGTGTGCAAGCGCATTGATTATGTTCTTAAGCGGATGGAGTCAGTTTCAGATTCCATTGATTCTGGCTTCTAACATCGATACAAAACCGGTTGCGATTGTGACCTCGGAATTTATGACGAAAGATACTGTCCTGTATGGAATCACTGCGGCGGCTGGAATTCTGGTGATTTTACCGCCTGCGGCAGCAGCGCTTTTGTTCCGGAAGTTCCTGGTGCGTGGAATGACCGGAGGAGCCGCGAAGGGATAGAAATTGATAGGGCGATGTTTGCGAAATAGTGAAAAAGAGCGAAGAGATTAAAAGGAGAGGAGCGTTTCAAGATGAAGCGCTCCTTTTAGATGAGATTAGAAAATTTTCTTTGAGATGCCGACGGGATGTTTAGCGAAAGCCGATATTTGGAAACGGTGCGGCGAGCAATTTGATATCCTTCATCAGATAATATTTTTGCAATGTCAGGATCACTTAAAGGCTTGCTTTTATCTTCTTTTTGGATTAGATCTTTTATCAGAGCCTGAATTTTTGTAGAAGATACATTTTCAGAGTTTTCATTTTGTTGAATTCCGGATGTAAAAAGAGAACCAAGTGGAAGAATCCCGTGACAACATGCAATATACTTATTCTTTGTGGCACGGCTTATGGTAGACACGTTCATATCTAATGTAGTTGCAATATCCTGCAAAGTCATTGGGCGTAGATAGCCGTTTCCATTTTTAAAATACTCTGATTGTTGACGGACAATTTCGGAGATGCAAAGCAGTAAGGTACGGTTTCTCTGCTGAATGCCGTTAATTAATGATTGGGCATTTTTTAAACAATTATCTAAGTATTCGATGACTTCAGGGTTAGAAGAATTTTGAAGCATCTCATGGTATTCAGCATTTATTTGAACATCTGGAACGTACGGGTTTCCGATCGTAATAGAAAATTTATTATCTTCTGTATTGATGTAAGCATCCGGCATAATGTAAAGGGGGGCAAAGTTTCCAAATCGGGAACAGGGCTTAGGATCTAAGGTGAGAATTTCACGATTTGCTTCAATTACAGTCGGAATACTAACATTTAACATATTTGAAATTTTATTATATTGGTTATTGGAAAGGAGTTTCAAACAGGAATCGGAGTGAAGAATTTTTAATGCTGTTTGTGAAAGTCCTTTTCGATAAGCCTGAATAAGGAGGCAGTCCTTGTAGTCCAAAGCGCCAACGCCGGCTGGATCCAGAGCCTGAATAATCTGTATGGCAGATTGGATTTTGTTAAGCGGTAGATGAAGTTCCTGACTGATCGCTGTGGGTGGTAAGTGAAGCCAGCCATTACTGTCAAGGTTAAAAATAAGATATTGAACAACCGGAAATAGTTCCTGAGAAATGGAAGTGTTTTCTAATTGTTCCAGTAAGTAATCGGATAGAGAGAGGGGCATATTTGCAGGATAATCAGCGATATCAAGGTATGAGTTTTCGGAAAAATTATGATTCGGGATATCGTCAGACCATTGGATTGTTGGTGTTTCTGCCTGGGATAAATCTGGGGTTAAATTCTCTTCTAATATAGGATTTCGCTCTAATTCTGTTTCTATTTTCTCTTTTAAAGCAATGGAATCCATCTGCAAAAGTTCCAGAGACAGCTGCATGTGAGTGGTGAGGGATAGTTTTTGCTTCTGAGTAATAACTGTTTTTAGTGCCATGGTGTCCTCCTTATCAGTAATATATCTTCAGGCGAAAAGAGGGCTGCCTCCATGTGATGGATGTAATACATGGAGGCAGATCCCACTATAAAGGAAAAATACAGGGTGTATGTGGATGACTTATTTCTTTAAGACTTTATAGTCTACTTTTGCGGCGGTATCGTTTGCAAATACAGTTACATCTTCAGGAACACGCTTCATGATGACGTTTCCATTTCGGATGGAGTATTCTGGTTTTACATGGCGGCGTACCAGATCATAAACATCTTCAGCTGGAATAATCAGCATATTTGCTGGTTTTCCTTCTTCAATTCCATATACATTTTCCCGGTTTAATGTACGTGCGCCATTCGTTGTAATGAAACGAAGGGAATCTTGAATTTGCTGATATCCGGTCAGATGACTAACATGAAGCCCCATGTTTAAGACATCCAGCATATCGCCAACGCCAAGAGGATAGAATGGCTCCATAATGTCATCGCATCCCATGCTGACGTTAATACCGTTAGCAAGCAGTTCATCGACACGAGTAATACCCCTTCTTTTTGGATAACTGTCATATCTGCCCTGCAGATGAATGTTAATTGTTGAGTTTGTGATAATATTAATTTTTGAGCGCTGTAAGATTCCCATTAATTTGAATGCATAGGCATTGTTGTAAGATCCCATGGCAGTGGTATGGCTTGCAGTGACACGGTTGAACATACCGCGTTTCCAAGCCTGGTGTGCTACCTGCTCAATTGCGCGGGATTGTGGATCATCTGTTTCATCACAGTGTACATCGATTAGCTTGTCGTACTTTTCCGCAAGATCAAAACAAAGATAAAGGGAATTAACGAGATCCTCTCTGGTATCCTCATAATGAGGAATAGCGCCAACAGCATCCACACCCATTGCAACCACTTCTTCAAGGAGTTTATCTCCATCCGGGAAGTTATAAATTCCATGCTGAGGGAAAGCTACAATTTGCAGATCAACTAGATCTTTTACCTCGTCACGCAATTCCAAAAGTGCTTCTGCTGAAACATGTCCGGGTTCGTCACTGTTGACATGAGTTCTGATAAACTGTGTTCCATGGGCAATTTCCCAGTCAATGACATGCCGAGCCCGTTTCTTTACATCAGCTTTGGTAAGTGTTTTCTTACGTTCACTCCAGATGCTGATACCTTCAAAGAGGGTTCCGCTCATATTGTAACGAGGTTCACCATATGTACAGACATAATCTAAATGTACATGTGAGTCAACATACGGAGGAATGACCATTTTTCCGGATGCATCAATAATTTCTTCTCCGTTATCAGCAGTAAGAGCGTTTCCTATTTTTGAAAATTTCCCATTTTCAATTTTGATATCCCAAATACCTTCGCGGCCATGAATATTTGCATTTTTTATTAACATAATGAAACCTCCTTTTTATGATTCTTTTGTCTCGTCGGCAATGACAGGCATTTTATGAGCAAAAGCCTTTGCAGCGAAAAAGTAAGCGATAGCAGCAATTGGTGTGGCAATAAAGAAGCTGTTGTCAAAATCAACGAAATAACCGATTAATCCGGATATAATATAGACAAGTATAGCCACGATGTTTACGCCATGCCAGTAGTAATATTTTCCTTTTTTCTTGTACAATTCTGGAACATCATAATTTCTCTTGCGGAATACAAAGTAGTCAACCAGCATGATGGAAATTGCAGGACCTGTAAATACGGTAAACAGGTTCATTACAAAGTCAAAATAATCATAGTAAGACCAAGGCTGACAGATTACAGCTAATACAGCAACCAGGATGATTCCGGCTTTAAATTTGAGCTTTGGAATAAAATCACAGGCAACATAAGCACTTGGCATAAGGTTGGCGGAAGTATTTGTAGAAAATTGAGCAACTACAATAAACAAGTCAACGATGACAGCAAGCGCTTTGGACTTTTGCATGAGTAATTCCGAGAAAACAACAATGACATCGGTTCTTCCGCTAAGTACAACCGCACAGTTTCCTAATAAACAGAAAAAGGTAAGGAAAGGGATGATGCCAATGAGCGTTGAAATTGTGTAATTTTTGTTCATTCCCCACCATGTTTTTTGTTTGGTATCAACTACACAATCACGGGTATAATCGTTGTTTCCCATAGAACACATAATGAAAATACCGATTGCAACCGAGATTCCATATAACCAGCTCTTGGATCCAGCTTCAGCACCGCCCATGTTCATTAACTCTCCAAGAGAGACTTGATAAGAGTCAAATAACAGATAGGCTAAATAAATTCCGATGATCAGCAGAAGTGGAGCGACGATTTTGGTGAATCGTTCTATTCCTTTTAGACCGAGCATGGTAAGCAGTACCAGTAAGATGATGTTTAAAGCAAGTGCAATATTAATATTGTCAAAGCCAAATACAATTTTAAATAATTCATTGAGTGCCTGTGAGCTTACATAAGCATTCGTTCCAAAGAAAATAATACTTGGAAAGGCACGGATAAAAGAAGGTAGCTTCGCTCCGATCTCACCAAAAGATGCTACCGTTGCTTTAGCGAAGCATAAGCCGTGTTTCAGGCCGATATCCTGCATTCCGATTGCTGCAATCGCGGTGATGGCAGATCCAATAATGTAAACGATCAGCAGCTGTTTAATCGTAAAATATCTTGGCATTGCGGCGAAAACTGCAAAACCAGTTAATTGTACAACAATGCCAAACCAGATAATTCCCAAGCCGACAGGTTTAATAGAGCGTTTTTCTGTACTGACTGGTTTTAGTGTTTCATTATACTGTTGCATAATGTCTTGTCCGGTGTTAACCATTTAAATTCCCTCCTGTTCTCGTTTTAGAAAAATAGCTTTCTATCCGTAACGGCCGATTTGGAGTAGAAAAATATCTTTCTGTTGAAGTGATCACGATTCCTTTTACTATATAAACAAGCAAAAAGTATGCCTAAAACATAAGGGAGCTTCGGTAAAATTTTCCGGTTTATTAAAGGTTGCGAATTGCGAATATGGGTGATAAAGTAGTATAAACATATGAGAGGGGGGCGGAAAGTGGATCAGGACTATCAATACTATAAAGAATCATACCAAGAACATATGGCAATTATGGGCGTAGTATATGATCAAATTACAATTGCAGATAAAGATGGAATATTCATCAGAATCAGTGATTCTTGTGCAGATAATTTTGGAATACCGAAAGAAAAAATTATCGGACATTCCTGCTATGAGTTGGAGAAAAAAGGGGTTTTGAGTTCATCTGTGACTTCAGCAGTTTTACGGACAAAAAGAGAGATGACCATGATTCAGGAGACGAAGGCAGGACGACGCCTGATGGTTACGGGGAAACCTCTTTTAGATGAGAATGGGAAAATATACCGAGTGATCAATATATCGCATGATGTTACATTAGAGGAGGAACTGCAAAGACGCCTGCGTGAAACGGAAGATTTGCTTGGGCTTATCAAAGAACAAATACAGCAGGGACAGTCAACGGACAACTTTGTCCTTTTGGGGTGCGGCAGAACGATGCAGTCAGTATTTAAGATGATAAAGGCTGTTTCGCTAATCAATATTACCATTTTATTGGAGGGGGAAACGGGAGTTGGAAAAAGCCTTTATGCAAGATATATTCATAATCTAAGCCCCCAGAAAGAACAGCCGTTTATTCAAATTAACTGTGGAGCAGTTCCGGCAGATTTGATTGAATCAGAACTTTTTGGATATGCTCCAGGGGCCTTTACAGGGGCAAGTTCCAAGGGAAAAGAAGGTCTTTTAGCGGCGGCCAAAAAAGGAACGCTGTTTTTGGATGAAATTTCAGAGATGCCATTGAATCTTCAGGTGAAATTATTACATGTATTGCAGGAGAAAAAATATTTGCGGGTGGGCGATACCATAGAAAAACCATTTCAGGCAAGGGTGATTGCTGCTTCTAATAGGGATTTAAAGCAATTGGTCAAAGAGGGGACTTTTAGAGAAGATTTGTATTATCGTTTAAATGTTGTTCCGATTACAATTCCGCCACTTCGTGAGAGAAAAGAAGATATCCCGCTTTTTGCAACACATTTTCTGCAGATAACGAACAATAAATATAATCTTCATAAAAAAATTTCAGAGCAGGCAATGAAGCAATTGCAGCAGTATTCTTGGCCCGGTAATGTGCGTGAGTTGGAAAATACGATTGAAAGACTGGTTGTGATAGGCGGAAAAGAAATCATAGATCCGGAAGAATTGAATACATTCCTTCCGGATATGGTCTGTGAGCACACAAAGGAATGTGAAGGAGAAAGTTTAAAAGATATTTTAGAAAAAGTGGAAAAAGAAGTGCTTCAAAAAGTTTTAAATGAACAGAAAACGACGCGCAAAGTTGCAGAAGTATTGAAGATTGATCAATCTACGGTAGTAAAGAAATTGAAAAAATATCATATTCAGGTAAAAGATAAACAATAAAAAGTGATGATAAAAATCATAAGCTGATGATTTTTATCATCACTTTTTACTTTGAGATTACAGATGAGTGAATTTGCAGATAAGAATATCAGGTAAGAATCTTAGGTATGCTTTTTGCTTGATATATATAATAGAAAGAAGTATGAACGCCAAGGAGGTGTTGTTATTTGAACGTGAATGAAACAAGAATTATGGAAAGAATCGAAGCTTTTTCCAAATTCAATGAAAATCCGGAATTTGGAATCAGCAGATTTTCTTATGGAAAGGAGGATGCAGAGGCGAGGAAGTGGTTGCTGCAGGTGTGCAAAGAATTGAATTTGTGTATTTCTGTAGATCCGGTAGGAAATATAAGGGCAAGATACGAAGGAAAAGATCCCAAACTCGCGCCAATTATGATCGGTTCTCATATGGACTCAGTTCGCAATGGCGGCAAATATGATGGAATCGTAGGAGTTGTGGGGGCGTTGGAAGTATTGTCTGTTATGAGAGACTACGAATATCAGCCCAAAAGATCGATAGAGTTGATCGTATTTGCAGAAGAGGAAGGATCTAATTTTGGTACTACGATGGTTGGAAGTAAAGCACTGACCGGCAAATTGTCCTTAGAGGAAATGGAAGTTCTGCATACAGAGAACGGAGAAAATGCGATAGAAGTGCTTGAAAAATTTGGCTTACATCCGGCAGATATGGATGCCTATATATTGAAATCAACGGATGTTGATGCGATGTTAGAGCTGCATATTGAGCAGGGAATTGTATTAGAAAGAGAGAAAAAACGCCTGGGAGTAGTACAGGCGATTGCAGGAATGACAACGTTGGAAGTGACGATTTCCGGAGAATCGAATCATGCAGGAGCGACACCGATGAATATGAGGAGTGATCCGATGTCAGCGGCAGCAATATTAATGGCAAAAATTGAAGACGTCGCGGCACATCAGGTTTTAGAGAGTACCGTTGCTACGGTTGGAAGCATTTCCTGCAAGCCAAATATGCCGAATGTAATACCGGAAGAAGTCGTTTTTACGGTAGATATCAGAGATATTGATGCAGATGCAATTCAGGATACGATTCAAAAAATAGAAAAGTATGCAAAGAGTATCAGTGAAGAAAGAGGCGTTCAGATAGCGTTTCGGACAATCGGAACTTCTTCGCCGATTGCATTATCTCCAAGAATTAAGGCGGTGATTGAGAAGGCAGTCGCAAAGTGCAGCGATTCCTGGATGAAAATGAATAGTGGAGCAGTACATGATGCGGCAATGATGGCATCTGTTACGGATGTGGGTATGATATTTGTCCCAAGTGTCCGGGGAAAGAGTCACAATAAAGAAGAGTATACCGAAGCATCTGATATTACATTGGGATGTCAGGCACTTTTATTATCAGTATGTAGTTTATGCGAGTAGGAAATACGGAAGGGAGAAGAATAAATGAAAACATTAATTAAAAATGGAATCATTGTAACGTCAGAGAATGAGTATCAGGCAGATTTGTTGATTGAAGAGGGGAAGATCAAAGAAATTGGAAAAGACCTTATATATGATAATGTTGATGTAATTGACGCAGCAGGAAAATATGTTCTTCCTGGCGGAGTAGATCAGCATGTTCATTTTTCATTTCAATTCAATGGGACATCAACAAGAGGATTTCAAACATCATGTGCGGCGGCTGCAGGCGGAACTACAACCGTAATAGAATTTGTGAATCAGATTAAGGATCAGGGACTTGTTGAGTCTGTAGAAAATTACAGAAAGGAAAATGCCGATGGAGTGGCGGCGGTAGACTATTCCTTCCATGCTGTTATGACAGATCCAAGACCGGAAGTGATTGAAGAAATTCCAAAGCTTGCGGAAGTTGGATATCCAGTAATGAAACTTTTCATGGCATATAAAGGAATGTTTTTCCATGCAGATGATGAGGCAATTTTAAAAGCACTTTTGAAGGCAAAAGAAGCAGGGGTTACCGTAATGGTGCATGCGGAAAATGCGGATATGATCGATGTGCTTCAGAAGCAGTTAATTGCAGAGGGAAAAGGGGAACCTTATTATCATGCTGTTTCTAGACCGCCGGTAGTAGAGGCAGAGGCAACAAGAAGAGCCATCTATCTTGCAGAGGCAGCGGACGCTCCGTTATATGTAGCGCATGTGACTTGCCGGGAAGCAGTGGATGAAATTGCAGCAGCAATTGCCAGAGGTCAGTCAGTTCATGGAGAGACTTGTTCGCATTATCTGGTATTGGATGAGAGCAATTTGGCAAAACCAGATTTTGAAGGGGCAAAATATGTCTGCTCACCGGCGCTTAGAACACCAGAACATTTAGAATATTTGTGGCATGGACTGAATTGTGGATGGCTCAATGCTGTCAGCTCCGACCACTGTGGATTTGATTGGAAAGAGCAAAAACACATGGGATATGGTGATTTTCGTAATATTCCAAACGGTGCACCAGGACTGCAGAATCGTCTGTCTGTATTGTGGACCTATGGTGTGGAAAAAGGAAAGATCAGTCGTCAGCAGTTGGTAGATTTTTACGCGACTACTCCGGCAAAAGTGAATGGATTGTTCCCGCAGAAAGGAAGTGTATGTGTGGGAGCTGATGCTGATATTGTTATCTTTGATCCGGATTATAAAGGTGTATTTTCAGTGGATGATATGCTTCATGATGTGGATTACTGCGCATATGAGGGAATGGAGCAGATCGGACGCGTTGACACAGTTCTTTTAAGAGGTAAAAAAGTGGTTGAAGATTCAAAATATATTGGGGAAAACGGAGATGGTAAACTACTCCAGGGTAGACCGTTTGGTTTGCTTTATCAATAAAAAACAGACAGCGTGACTGAAATATTGTCCCCCGAGACGGAAGGAAAGAATATTAGAATTTGCAGATATTCTTTCCTTCTTTTCGTTTGTTAAACAAATCAATCAATGACGATTAGCCGTTTTCTTTAATCCACTGTATAAATTTTATCGCAGTTCAACTCCCGGCCTGCCGATTGCAGCTTACGATGACTTGTCTGCTTTCAAGATTTATTTGGTAGATGTGGGACTACTTCGCCGTCTGGCACAGTTGGCCCCCACTGCCTTTGGCGAAGGTAACCGCCTATTTACTGAATTCAAAGGCGCATTGACCGAAAACTTTGTGTTGCAAACCTTGATTACTCAGTTTGAAGTCAAATCCGAAACCAACACAACCAGTAAGAGTATGAAAAAGTTCAAGGAACTGTTCCCTGAAAAAGTCAAGCTCCGAATTCGCTTCTCTTTGGACCATTTGAAGCTGGACGATGATGTGTTGAACATTCCGCTGTTTATGGCAGATCAGGCGGATCGATTAATTGGGTTGGCATTGGAAAAACAAAGTGATTGGCAGAAATAAAAGAACACACGAAAAATCCACTGTACTTACTATTTTATAAATACAGTGGATTTTTAGATTATCTCGTCCAATGGAACTTACCTCTCTTTTCTATTTTTTTGAGTTAAAAGCTTATGTTTTTGGTGGTCCGTCCTCCTTTTCTTTTGTTGATCTTATAATATCTCATAAATGAGGAAATGTCAATAGAAAATTAGAAAAAAATAAAATAAAATTCAAAATAACTGACAATTAAATGCCTTTGACCGAAGGACACAGGATATGATAGGATAAATAAATGAAAGGAGAGAGACATTATGAGGATTATCATTTCTCCGGCGAAAAAAATGAATGTAGATACGGATACATTTGCCTGTCAGGGGCTGCCGGTTTTTATAGAGAAGGCAGAAACATTAAAAGAATATATAAAGAGCTTGTCCTATGAGGAGGTCAAGAAGCTGTGGGGATGTAATGATAAACTTGCGAAGCTGAATTATCAGCGGTTTCAGGAGATGGATTTGAAGAAAGGGTTAACCCCTGCACTTATTTCTTATGAAGGGATTCAGTACCAGTATATGGCGCCGGAAGTATTTTCTGAGAAAGAATGGGCGTATGTACAGGAGCATCTTCGGATTCTGTCAGGCTTCTATGGTGCGCTTAAGCCGTTAGACGGTGTGACGCCTTATCGTCTTGAGATGCAGGCGAAGGCGGCTTTGGAAGGATGCAGCAATCTGTATGCATTTTGGGGAGAGCGATTGTATTTGGAAGTGATGGGAGAGGATCGCCTGATTTTGAATCTCGCATCGAAAGAGTATTCCAAAGCAGTGGAAAAATATTTGACGGATCAGGATCGGATGATTACGTGTGTATTTGGAGAGTGGAAGGGTGGAAAGATTGTACAGAAGGGTACACAGGCGAAGATGGCAAGGGGTGAGATGGTGCGCTTCCTTGCAGAGCATCAAATCGAGGATCCGGAAGAGGTGAAGGGATTCGATCGGCTGAGGTATCGCTTCAGAGAAGAATTATCTTCGGATCGAGAATACGTATTTATAAAAGAGGCAGAGGAGGGATAGTGTGAACGTATACCATGGACGTCCGGAGCAGATGTCTGGGCGAAGTGAAAGAGAACAGAAGGTCTATGAATTCCTGGATTTACTTGGAATAGATTATGAGAGGGCAGACCATGAGGCGGCTGCAACGATTGAGGCATGCAAAGAAATTGATCAGGCCTTGGGAGTTTCTATGTGTAAGAACCTGTTTTTATGTAATCGAAGGAAGACAGAGTATTATCTTTTGCTTTTGCCTGGAGAAAAGCCGCTTCGGACGAAGGAATTATCCGCACAGATTCCTACGACAAGACTGTCCTTCGCATCGGGAGAGGATATGGAGGAATATCTACATGTGACGCCGGGCTCAGCGACCGTACTGGCGTTGCTGTTCGATACAGACCAGAAGGTAAAGCTTCTGGTGGATGAAGAGTTATTGAGGGAGGAGTATATAGGATGTCACCCTTGTGTGAACACCTCCAGTCTGAAGATTCAAAGTGAAGATCTGTTTGGGAAAATTCTAAAGGCTTTGAATCGTGACTTTATAGTGGTACACCTAAGTGGTGAAGAAAATGACGGTGAGAAAATCGCGAAGGAGGGGGTGAGTTTATGAGAAGAAATATCCGATTAGAAGAGATTTCTGACGGACGCCTTTATACGGCGAATGATGTGGTAAAGGCGGATTGCCGGGACTGCGAAGGGTGTTCGGCGTGCTGCCGGAACATGGAGGCGGTGGTACTGGATCCATTGGACATTGCAAATCTGTGTCAGGGACTTGGAAAGACCTTTGAAGAGCTAATGGGAAGCGCGATCGAATTAAAGCTTGTGGACGGTGTAATCCTTCCTCATCTGAAAATGATAGGAGAGGAAGAAACCTGTTCCTTCTTGGATCAGAATGGGCGGTGCAGCGTACATTCGTTCCGTCCGGGAATCTGCAGACTATTCCCTCTGGGACGCTATTACGGCGAGGAAGGACTTCGCTATTTCCTTCAGGTGCATGAGTGCAGGAAGGAAGACAGAAGCAAAATCAAGGTGAAGAAATGGTTGGGAATCCCCGACCTTGCTTCCTATGAGAAATACATTTTGCAGTGGCATGCGTTCCTACAGACCTGTGAGAAAGCAATGGAGACACTGGATGATGAGAATCAGAGGATTTTTCAGCTTTATATTCTGCGGACATTTTATCAGACGCCTTATGGAGAGGAGTTTTATCAGGAATTTTATCAGCGAATGTGTGAATTGAAAGCACGGCTGGGATTGGAATAGAGCATGGAGGAAACGGGAAGATCAAAGGAAGAAAATTATGGGAGAAGTTAGAAGATATATGACACTGGGCATTCTCGCCCACGTGGATGCCGGAAAGACGACGCTGTCAGAGAGCATTTTATACTTAAGCGGCAAGATCCGTACTCTGGGAAGGGTGGATCATCAGGACGCGTTTCTGGATACCCATACCCTGGAGCGGAACCGGGGAATTACCATATTCTCCAAGCAGGCGGTGCTGGAGCTTGGTAATACCAAGGTGACGCTTCTGGACACGCCTGGGCATGTGGACTTTTCAGCAGAAATGGAGCGTACGCTTCAGGTACTGGACTGTGCGATTCTCGTGATCAGCGGTGCGGATGGTGTGCAGGGACATACCAGAACACTGTGGAAACTATTACGAAGATATCAGGTTCCGGTGTTTGTATTCGTGAACAAGATGGATCAGGAAGGGACGGACAGAGATCGCTTGCTTGGGGAATTAAAGCAGTCATTGAGCGATGGGATTACGGCGTTTGACAGGATGGAAGAAAAGCAGGATCTGGAGGAATTTTACGAGAATATCGCCATGTGCGACGAGGCGGCTTTGGAATCCTATCTGCAGGAGGGGGCATTGTCGGATGGGAAAATCACAGAACTGATTCATAGACGGAAGGTGTTTCCCTGCTATTTTGGCTCGGCATTGAAGCTTGAAGGGGTGAAGGAGCTGCTGGCAGGAATGGAACGTTACACGCATTGGAATCCGACGGGACGTGTATGGGGTATGGAAGAACCGTCTTGCGGGAAGTCCAAAGGAGAGGGATTTGGTGCGCGGGTCTTCAAGATCTCAAGGGATGGACAGGGGAACCGGTTGACCCATCTTAAGATCACAAATGGCGTGCTGCATGTAAAGGACCTGTTACAAAATAGCGGCGAGGAAGCAGAAAAGTGGGAAGAAAAAGTAAATCAGATCCGTATCTATTCAGGAGAAAAATATGAGACGGTACAGCAGGCGGAGACTGGAGACATCTGTGCAGTAACGGGGCTTACCCACACATATCCCGGCGAGGGGATCGGAACTGAGAGACGGGCGGAAGCGCCGAAGCTGGAGCCAGTCTTAAATTACCGGGTGCTGTTCCCGGAAAATGTACATGTACACACGATGCTCCAACATTTGCGCATGCTGGAGGAAGAAGATCCCATGCTCCGGGTTGTGTGGGATGAAGAATTGGAGGAAATTCACGTACAGCTGATGGGAGAGGTACAGACGGAAGTGCTGCAAAGTGTGATGGAGGAACGTTTTGGCGTTCGGGTGTCTTTTGACAGCGGCAGTATTGTCTATAAGGAAACGATTCAAAATACGGTGGAAGGGGTTGGTCACTATGAACCGCTTCGCCATTATGCAGAGGTACATTTGATTCTGGAGCCGGGAAGTCCGGGGAGTGGGCTGGTATTTGACACGGTCTGCAGTGAGGATGTGCTGGATCGGAACTGGCAGCGTCTGATTCTGACACACCTTGGAGAAAAACGGCATCGCGGTGTTTTGATCGGGGCAGAGATTACAGATATGAAGATTACGCTGGCAGCAGGGCGCGCGCATCTAAAGCATACGGAAGGGGGAGATTTCCGCCAGTCTACGTATCGGGCGGTGCGCCAGGGTCTGATGCAGGCAGAATCGGTACTTTTGGAGCCTTATTATGAATTCCGGCTGACAGTTCCTCAGGAGATGGTAGGACGCGCCCTTACGGATATACAGCGGATGTACGGAGAATTTGCCCCGCCGGTGACGGAAGGAGAATTTGCCGTGATTAGCGGAAGTGCGCCTGTGTCAGAGATGCGCGCATACCAGCGTGAAGTCATTAGCTTTACCAGGGGGCTGGGAAGCTTAAGTTTGGTGTTCCAGGGATATGCGCCATGTCACAATGCGCAGGCAGTGCAGCAGGAAGTCGGTTACGATCCGCAAGGAGATATGGAGAATCCGACAGGATCTGTATTCTGTTCTCACGGGGCCGGGTTTTATGTGCCCTGGGATCAGGTTCCTGACCATATGCATATAGCAAGTCAGCTTCCCCGATTTTTGGCAGGGGAATTGGAAGAAGAGACGGATACGGAAGCTTTGACCGGAAGAACGTCGGTGTCTGCCGGGCGAAGAGGCGCTTCCTATGGGGGAAGCTATGATCCGGAAGAAGAGAAAGAATTAGAAGAAATCTTTATGCGGACTTATGGGAAGGTGGAAAGTAAGCGGCCGGGGTGGAGAAGAGAGATTCACGCTTCTTCCGGCCGAACATCTGGGAAGCAGAAAGAAAATCTAAGAGAATATTTGCTGGTGGATGGTTACAATATTATTCATGCATGGGAAGACTTAAGGGAGCTTGCGAAGGTGAATATTGAAGCGGCGCGTGGCAAGCTGATGGATATTCTCTGTAATTATCAAGGGTTCAAACGGTGCACAGTGATTCTGGTCTTTGATGCCTATAATGTAGAAGGCGATATTCTGGAGATTCAGAAGTACCACAATATTCATGTGGTGTATACGAAAGAGGCGGAGACGGCTGACCAGTATATCGAAAAAGTAGTTCACGAAATTGGACGAAAATATCATGTAACCGTTGCGACCTCGGACGGTGTAGAGCAGGTAGTGACGCTGGGGCAGGGCGGAACCCTGATTTCTGCCAGAGAGTTCTTAGAAGAGATAAGATATGTGGAAGCGGCGATCAGAGAGGAAGCCAGAGCTCGCCGGGAGAGTGTGAAGACGTATCTATTCGATCATGTGGATGAGGACCTGGCCAGGAAGATGGAAAAGGTTCGCCTGGGGGAAGAGGAGTCGTTGTAAGAGGTAGTCGCCGAATATGATAGAAACTTATATAATGTGATAGAAGAACAACAGCCCGGTACAGTTTTTATGTGTGCCGGGCTGTTGCTTGATCGTAAATATTTGTTTTTTTATCATCCGTTATATACCTGCTATGGAGAATTTTTCAATGACAAGATCCAGTTCCTGTGCAAGGTGATCGATGACTTCCTGGTAGATCTGCTGACGGATAGCGCAATTTTCGGAAGTGCAGACAGGTTCTTGGTGTTCCTCGACTTTGCGCTGCTGATCCTGTTTGATTCGGATATAGAGTGTGCGCAGAAGATTGGAATTCTGTGTATTGACCTGATCGAGATAGTAGTCTACTTTTTCCGGGGCACCTTTGAGAAGGGCGGTTTCAAATGCGTGACGCATAGCGCGCTCGACCCTGGATGAAGTAGTGTTGTGTTTTTGAGCAATGTCGTGATATAATGCACAGATTTTTCCGTCCGCATAATACGGATCGCTATCGAAGATTTCCATAGCGTCACAGATATAATTAAACCCTTTGACGCCGGCTGGAATTCCGATGCTGAGCAAGATATCCACCGTGCTTGTTTTCATGATTGATGCCTCCCATTCCATTTTGTTTTACATGAAAAAATATAATAATGCAACTAATAGATGTTGTAATACAACAAAAAACGACATGATTTTTGTTGACAATGGCGTAAAAATACCGTACCATTACCTATGATATAATACAAATCTGCTATATGAACCGGAAAGGATGACGGGATAATTGAAAAACCGTATCAGATTAATCAGGCAGAATGCCGGACTTACACAACAGGAATTCGCAAAGCGAATCGGTGTATCTAGAAATACAATTGCCACTTACGAGACGAGCGGCCGTAATCCGATTGATGCGATTGTACGTGCTATGTGTCGTGAGTTTAACGTAAATGAGGAATGGCTTCGCACAGGAATCGGGGAAATGTATCTAGACAGTAATCCCGATGCGGAATTGTCGAAATGGTTTGGACAGTTGCTGCGCGAAGATTCAGATTCATTTAAAAAGCAGTTGATCCTTAAGCTTTCCAAAATGACAGATGCAGAGTGGAAGCTTCTTCAGAAAATGTTGAAAAGCCCTTGCGACTAGGAATGACCAAGCAGGGCTTTTATAAATTCATAGATGCATTTCAGCTGTCTCTGATCAGCATCTTTAATCATCAGGATGATCTTCTGTCTTTTATCCATGATCCCTCCGTACCCAAAGTAAGTCTTTTACGCCGGTACAACCTTACAATTTTGATGACGATATCAGTTTACGATAGTTTGTCAGAAAAGTCAATTGATTTTACAAGATTCTTGCAAAAATAACGATTGAAATTCCAAGAATCTTGTAATATAATGAAAATATAAAAGTGGGAGACTAGGAGGATTTTTATGGGAGTAGGTTCAAGAATCCAGGAACGTCGGCGAGAATTGGATATGTCCAGAAGTGAACTTGCAGGTCTGGTCGGTATCACACCCTCCGCGATTGCAAATTATGAAAACAGTGTCAGTTATCCCAAAATAGAAATATTGATTGCGTTGATGGCGGCATTACAGGTAGATGCCAATTATCTGTATCGAGACTATCTGTCGGATCAGATGGTTCGCACGCTGTGTGGTGGGATGGTGGCCCAGAGAGAACAGGAGTCGATTGAGAAGTATCGGAAGCTGTCAGATGTAGGCAGAGAAGTTGTGAATATGGTTATCGATGAAGAATATCAGAGACTGGAACGGCATGGATGGGAGCATTATCCATGTTGGAAGCCAGGGGAGAGATTGAAGAATTCCGGCTTTATACTACAGGAGCATCGACATGTGCTGTATGTTCCAGAGAGCAGTATCCCCAAAGAAACCGATTTTTGTTTTCAGATTCAAATTGATCGTTACAAACCAATTTTCAAGAAATATGATATTGTTGCGTTGGAGCGGCGGCCAACCGGTCATAATGAGATGGGCGTGTTCTGCCTCAATGATGCGTGTTATATCAGGCGGCTCTATCATGTGGGTGATGAGCGGATTTTGAAATCTTTGAATGTGATGGATCCGGATGTAAGGGTAACAGAAGATGATGATTTCCTATGTTTCGGAACCATTCTTGGAAAGGTTCAGGGAGAGTATGAGCTTAGGACAGAATAAAATACAGAAGAAAAGCCCTAAGAAAATGAAGATAGAAAAGAAGAGAGAAAAGAGAAAAGAGATAGAATAGGAAGAGAGCAGATGCTGTATATAGTTCCCGATTATTATGAAGAATTTGCCTGCACGGCGGATGGGTGTGAGGATACCTGCTGTGCCGGGTGGAAAATTATGATCGATCGAAGATCACTGATACGTTATGGAAAGGTCAAGGGACCTTTTCGGAAGCAGCTTCACAAGGCGATTTGCTGGTTGGATGGAAGCTTTCGGCAGTCGAAGGAGCGCAGATGCGCCTGTCTGGATGAACAGAACCTATGTGAGATTTATAAGAATTTAGGCGGCGAAAGCCTGTGCCGCACGTGCAGGCTCTATCCGCGACATATCGAGGAATTTGAAGGAGTAAGAGAGATAACGCTGTCGGTATCCTGCCCGGAGGTGGCAAGGATTCTTCTAAATAAGAAAGAGCCAGTGCGATTTCTAACCTGTGAGACGGACAAAACGGAGGAATACGAAGAGTTTGATCCGTTTCTGTATTCCATGTTGGTGGATGCCAGAAGTACGATGATACAGATTTTGCAGAACCGTGAGCTTTCGGTTGCAGTCAGAGCCGGACTGATACTGGGACTTGCCCATGATATTCAGAGTCGGGTTGACCGGGAGCGGATATTTGCGTGTGAAGAATTGTTTGAACGCTATCAGAGACCAGAGGCTTTCTTATATGTGGAGAAAGCGCTGCAGGAATATCAGAATTGTCTGAAGCGGCGGCATTATCTGGAATGGCAGATGTTGGAAGAACTACATTTTTTAGAACTTCTTAGACCGCAGTGGCAATCTCTTCTTCTAGAGTCTCAGGCAATTCTGTACGGACAGGGCAGTGATGGTTTTCGCAGCATTTTTGAAGAATTCGATGAATGGATGGCGCATCATATGCCGGATTGGGAGATAAAGTGCGAGCAGCTCTTGGTATATTTTATCTTTACCTACTTTTGCGGAGCGGTCTATGACGGGCGGGTTTACAGTAAGGTGCAGATGGCGGTAAGCAGTGTTCGCTGTATCTATCAGTTGATGGCCGCAAGATGGAAGAAGAATGAGAAGGAGCTTCAGGCGGAAGAGATCGTAGAGCTTGTGTATCGGTATTCCAGAGAAGTCGAGCATTCGGATCAGAATCTGGAGCAGATGGAACGGATGGTGGAGGAACATAACTGGCTGGCAAAAGCCTGTGAAAAGAAACGGTTGAAGAAAGGAGAAGGGAAAGATGATTGAGATTTTAACAGAACGATGTACCGGATGTGGAGCCTGTGTGGCGGATTGTCCAGGAAGGGCGTTGAAGCTGGTAGAAGGAAAGGCGGAATATGTCAGAGACTGTATTCACTGCGGGCACTGCGTGGCGATCTGTCCGGTGCGGGCGGTATCTATTCCGGAATATGATATGGATGATGTGGAAGAATACAGGGAAGAAGACTTTACAGTGGCGCCGGAAAATTTCCTGCGTGCTGTAAAATTCAGGAGAAGTATTCGGCGGTTTAAAGAGGAACCAATTGAAAAAGAAAAGCTTTCAAGGATTCTGGATGCGGGACGCTATACGGCAACAGCGAAGAATCGGCAGGCCTGTCGTTTTATTCTGATTCAGGATCGGCTTGAGGAATTCAAAGATCTGGTGTGGCAGGAGATGCCAAATGTAGTGGAACGGTTAAGAGAGACGGCGCCTGACTATGCAAGAGCATTTGAACTTTTCTATCTGCGCCATCAGAAGGATCCGGCGAATGATACCTTCTTTTTTAACACCACGTCCTTTTTAGTGATTGCCTCCCAGAACTTATTGGACGGCGGGCTGGCGGCTGCCAATATTGAAAATATGGCAGTGGCAGAAGGAGCGGGGGCTCTGTACAGTGGATATATGATGCGCGTGATTGAGAACAGTCCGGTTTTGAAAAAATGGCTGGATATTGAAGGGATCCCAGTATCCTGCTGTATGCTGCTTGGGTATCCTGCGGTTCATTACCAGAGGACAGCGCCCAGAAAAACAGGAAATATCGTATGGTGGTAGCCTCCAGATAAATGGATGCTGCGTAAGTTGCTGCAAAGCCTGGAAGACAGAAAGGCTTTGCAGCAATTTTTTTGCGCGCATCCATTGCATTTTCTGCTGGAATATGTATAATAAAAGCGTTCGATATTTTTTAACAGAAAGTATAGTATTAGAAAACTAGAGGTGATTTGGTGGACATTGGAAAGAAATTAAAAGAGCTGCGCCTGCAGAATGATCTGACCCTTGGAGATCTGGCCTCAAGAAGCGAGCTTACCAAAGGGTTCCTCTCCCAGGTTGAGCGGAATCTGACAACGCCAAGTATTGCGACACTGGCGGATATTGTGGAGGCGTTAGGAAGCAATCTGTCCGAGTTTTTCCATGAGGAAGAGGAGAAGCAGATCGTATTTTCCAGTCAGGATTTCTTTGTGGATGAGCAGGATGAGTATCAGATTGAATGGGTGATTCCCAATGCACAGAAAAATCAGATGGAGCCTATTTTGCTGACGCTTCAGCCTCACGGAAGGAGTCAGGAGATGCTGTCCTATCAAGGGGAAGAGTTTGGCTATGTGTTAAAGGGCTGCATTACCATTGTGCAGGGAAGCAAAAAGTATAAGGTGAAGGCGAAGGAGACGTTTTATATGAACGGGGATAAGAGTCATTACCTGTATAATCATGGAAACGCTGAGGCGAAAGTGTTGTGGATTACAACGCCGCCCATGTTTTAAATACAAAAGATGTGCAAAGAAGGCTGGGGAAGAACTGAGATTTCGGCACAGGGAAGGAGATGCGAGATGGAGGAAAACAAGATTATTGAGTTTCGCGGAATCGTGAAACAATTTGATAACCAGATTGTATTGAAGGGGATTAATCTGGACATTTATGAAAATGAATTTGTAACCCTTCTAGGACCAAGTGGATGTGGAAAGACGACCCTTCTTCGGATTCTGGGAGGATTTCTGGATGCAGATGAAGGAAAAGTGATTTTTGCGGGGGAAGAAATCAGCAAGAAACCGCCCTATGAGCGGGAACTGAATACGGTATTTCAGAAATATGCGCTGTTTCCGCATTTGAGTGTATACGAAAATATTGCCTTTGGCTTGAAGATCAAAAAAGTAAGTAAGGACGTGATTGATCAGAAGGTAATGAAAATGCTTCGTCTGATCGGTCTGGAAGGGTATGAAGATAAGAATACGACCTTATTGTCAGGAGGACAGCAGCAGCGAGTGGCGATTGCAAGAGCTCTAGTTAATGAGCCAAAAGTGCTGCTTCTTGATGAGCCGCTGGCAGCTTTGGATTTAAAGCTTCGTAAGGAAATGCAGTACGAGCTGAAGCGGATCCAGCAGGAGGTCGGAATTACCTTTATCTTTGTTACCCATGATCAGGAAGAGGCGCTTACCATGTCGGATAAGATCGTGGTTATGAAAAACGGTGAGATTCAGCAGGTGGGGTCACCGCAGGATATTTACAATGAGCCGGCCAATCGGTTTGTGGCAAACTTTATCGGAGAGAGCAATATCTTGTCGGGAACGATGCTGGAGGATTACAAGGTACAGTTTGACGATATCGTATTTGACTGCGTGGATTTTGGCTTCCGCGAAAATGAAAAAGTGGATGTGGTGATTCGTCCGGAGGACATTGATATCGTAGATGTGAAGGACGGAAAGATGACGGGTGAGGTACTTAGTGTTCTCTTTAAAGGCGTGCATTATGAGATCATGGTCGAGACCGTTCCGGGTACCCGTGTGACGGTAAATATGCGGGTGATCCGCAACCACGACGTAACCAGTGAAGATGGAAGCGAGAAGATCAGCGCCAATAATTTCTACATTGATATTGATGATGTGGCGCAGATGGATGACAAAGAGATTATTGCCCTTGCCAATGCTCAGGCGTGGGATGTAGAAAGTGATGAGTATATATCTATCGCCAGTGTGGAATATGAACTGGAAGAGGAAGAAGGACAGTATCCGGTTGCCTTTACGACTGCCAATGGAACGAGTATTGAGTGTACGATTTTTGTGGTGGATCAGCCGTTCGTAAAGAATGAGAAAGCAAATGAGGCGGTAATGGCGTTTAATTTTATTAAGACGGTAGATGAAATCAAAGAGTCGCAGGCGCTTGACACGGATCTGAAGACCTGGGCGAATGCGCAAGGGTGGAAGCTCAGTGATGAAGAGCAGAGCGTGGATATCAGTGTGGATTATGATTTTGATGCGGATGAGGTAACAGAAGGTGTCTATCCGATTACCTTCTCTACTACCGGACGGGAATTTAAGATTCATACAACGGACTATACGGAAGAAGGTCAAGAGGTCGGCCTGACATTCTTCCCGGAAGACATCCATGTGATGTCTAAGGTGACATACTAATGAAGAAATTCTCGCAGCTGGCGCTGCCATATATTATTTGGGCGGTATTCATGCTGGTGCTTCCGATGGGGCTGATTGGGCTCTATTCTGTGATGGAACACGGCAACAGTATTATATCGTTCTCCTTTACGCTGGAGCATTATGTGAAGTTCTTTACCGACCCGGACTTCCTGCTGATACTTTGGCGTTCCCTTCTGATTGCGGTGAAGACAACTCTCATCTGTCTGCTTCTGGGTTATCCGGTGGCATATTTCATTGCAAAAAGTAAGGAAAAGGTACAGAATGCACTGATCTTGTGTATCACGCTTCCAATGTGGATTAATATGCTGGTGCGTACCTATGCGTGGATCGGAATGCTCAGTGAGGGTGGTCTGATTCAGAAGGTACTGCAGATTTTCGGACTGGGAAATACAGATCTTCTATACACGGAAGGAGCTGTTCTTCTTGGAATGGTGTACAACTTCCTTCCCTTTATGATTTTGCAGATTCAGACGTCGCTGTCAAAGATGGACAACTCTCTTCTGGAGGCCAGTGCAGATCTAGGGGCCAGTCCGCTTCAGACATTTCGGCGCATTACGCTTCCATTATCCCTTCCGGGAGTGATCAATGGAATTACACTGGTATTCCTTCCGGCGGTAAGTTCCTTCTTTATCCCGAAGCTTTTGGGTGGCGGACGGTATTTCCTTATCGGAAATATGATTGAAAACCAGTTTATTACCGTAGGTGAATGGAACTTTGGAAGTGCGATTTCTATGATTATGGCAGTGATTATGATGCTGCTTATGATGGTAGTGCGCAAAGTTGAGATTCGTAATCAGGGTGGAAAGGAGGAGTAATCATGCAGAACAAAGGAAAACGGCCATTTGGAAAAGTGTTGATGGTTCTGATGATCATCTTCTTCTATCTTCCGATTGCATATATGATTATTTTTTCCTTTAATGATGGAAAATCACTGACCAGTTTTACCGGATTTTCTCTTCGATGGTATCAGCACATGCTGGAGTCGCAGGATATGATGGAGGCGCTTTATACCACCTTCAGTGTGGCCATTCTTGCTACGGTGATTTCTACGATCGCGGGAACGATAGCGGCGATTGGGCTTAGCAAATCGAAGAAGGTGATCCGAAATCTGATGGATCAGGTCAACAATCTTCCGATGATGAATCCGGAGATTGTCACGGCAATCGGTTTTATGCTGTTATTCATTACGTTTAAAGTGGAAAAGGGATATATGACCATGCTGCTTGCGCATATTGCGTTTTGTATTCCTTATGTTATGCTTTCGGTGATGCCGAAGATCAAACAGCTTGATCCCAATCTTGCGGATGCGGCAATGGATCTGGGGGCTACACCGTGGCAGGCGCTTCGGAAGGTTATTGTGCCTCAGATTATGCCGGGAATTATCTCCGGTGGACTGATTGCATTTACCATGTCCATTGATGATTTCATTATCTCTTATTTCGTGACGGGCGGCGGAGTAAAGAACTTAAGTATCATTGTGTATACCATGAGCAAACGAGTCAATCCAAGTATCAATGCAATTTCAACCTGTATGGTACTGATTATTACCGTCATGCTTCTAATTATTAATCTGGCGCCGGTTCTGTCTGCAAAGCGGCGGAAGAAGGAAGAGATTAAAAAACGCAGAATTCTGCCGGGAATCCTGGTGGCGGCAGCGGCAGTATTGTTGATCGTATTTGTGAAATTTGGCGGAAGCAAAGAAGAAAGACCATTTGAAGGGCAGACGCTTCATATTTACAATTGGGGAGAGTATACCGGAGAAAATATTATCGCAGACTTTGAAAAAGAAACCGGGGCGACGGTGATACAGGAGAACTTTGATTCCAATGAACAGATGTATATCAAGGTGGCGAATAAAGAGCCTTACGACATTCTAGTGCCGAGTGATTATATGATTGAGCGTCTGATTCAGGAAGATCTTCTGCAGAAGCTTGATCACTCCAAGCTGACTTGTATGGACAAGCTGGCAGATGCGGTGAAAGGCCTGCCGTACGATCCCGATAACGAGTATTCGGTGCCATATTTCTGGGGAACCGTTGGTATTGTATATGACAAGACGAAAGTCGACATCAAGGATTTGGAAGAAGAGGGATTCGGTATCTTCCTGGATGAAAAATACAAAGGAGACGTCTACCTTTATGATTCCGAAAGAGATTCCTTTATGATGGCGTTAAAGGCTTTGGGATATTCCATGAACACGACCAATGAGCAGGAGATTCAGGAGGCTTATGAGTGGCTGGTTCAGTGCGTAGAAACCATGGATACGGAGATTGTAACAGACGAGATCATTGACAACATGGCACAAGGCCGGAAGGCTTTGGGATTGATTTATTCCGGGGATGCAACCTATGTTATGGATGAAAATGAGAACATGGGATATTACATGCCGAAGAGCGGAACGAATCTCTGGTCTGATGCGATGGTCATTCCGAAGAATGCGAAGAATCCAGAGCTTGCGCATGCATTTATCAATTACGCCAGTGATTATGCTGGAGCATATGATAATTCCAGCTACGTCGGTTATACTTCTGCAAACCAGGAGGTTATGGATGACATTTACGGCGAGGGCGGCGATTACGAAGGAATCGATGCCTATATTCCGCGAATAGACAATCCGAAGGATGAAGTATTTGTCTACAATGAAGATACGAAGAAAATCATGGGTGATCTGTGGAGCCGGGTGAAGATTGCGGCAAGTAACGCAGATTAAGGCGTGGAAAGAGAAGAATAGAGAAGAGTTGATTTAGCAAAAAGGCAATTGGTTTTGACAAGACCGATTGCCTTTTTTTGAAGAAAGAATCAACTTTTGCGAGAGAGATGAGATTATTAAAAATAGTAAGTGCTAATTTTGAAAAAGATAGAGAGTGCGGATCTCTTTGCAACCACAGTAAAAGGGGTCTTTGGAAGAATAAAAAAGAAACGAAAGAAATCGGAAGAGAACATGAATGCATAGAAGAATTTGAGGAGGATCAATTATGTTTGGATTCGATAAGCTGTTTGACTTTAATGGGGATGGGAAACTGGATTTCTGAGAAGGTACTGCGCAGATGCACTTCATAGATCAAATGATGACGGAAGAGGAAACGAGCTTTGATGGTGATGAGAGGGATATTTTCGCAGATGCAGGGTTTGATGATGACGAGAGAGATGCTTTTTCGGATGCAGGACTCGATTATGATGAGTTGGAATTTATGGATCCGGAAGAAAGAAGGGAAGCGTTGGAAGACGCTGGACTGGATCCGGATGATTATGATTTTTGAAACTAGAGTTTTGGAAATGTGCGCATGGAGAGCGTAGTATATTAAACGGGACGGATTTTTAAAATTTGCTTGACAAAACGTTTCCAATCGAGATATTATTAATTAACGCAATGCGTTTAATGGCGGCGGGGATTGAGAATGAGTAGAGGAAAAGAAGTAAAAGAATTAAGAGAAAAAATGGGAATGAACAGACGAGAGTTCAGTGACTACTATGGTATTCCGTATCGTACAGTTCAGGATTGGGAAGCGGAGAAAAGGGAACTTCCAGATTATCTTTTGCGCTTGCTGCAGTATCGAGCAGAGGTAGAATGTCGAATCAAAAGAGAAGAAAAATAAGGTGGTTGGAAAGACTATAGTGTTCCATTAGTTGCAACTATATTTTTTGCAATAATACTAACGCAATGCGTCTAATGAAAAGGGAAGGGAAATTTTTGGTGAATGAGAGAGTAAATATCATTTCTGATTTGGATGACAAGAAAATTGTTGTAATTGGTGATATACGTTTTAAGGGAAAGAGGAATATCGACTGGGAAGAAGTAGAGCAGTATTTAAAGGAGTATATAGGTACCTGTTATGAAGTGGTTGAGACCTCAGATAAAGTATTTATAGGTTCGGATTTTCCGGGAGAATTGAAGGGGTCAGATGATACGAGGAGACTATTTGGAACAAACGCTAAGGCAAAAGCCAATGCAACACAAGGAATTCCAATGCTTCTTCAGTGTGCAACGAATAGAAGATGGCAGAAAAACTTTAAAGGGAAACATAATGTAGATGCAAAATTTGGGTGGTATAGATTTACAACAAGATTTGCACTTCCTATTTACAATAGTAATACTGGGAAACTTGAAAGATTTAATGTCTTTAGGATAGAAATGTTGATAAGGCATGCTGCAGATGGAAATCTATATTTGTATGATATGGTAAACATAAAAAAAGAAACGAGCACCCCGCTTGAGCAATAGCTGTACGGTAACAAACCCATTTCTTATTTACAATAATACCTTGAACGGAAAAGAATGTCAATAAAAAAGAAACGAGCATCCTTTTATGAATGCGTTTTACACCCCCACGAATAGAAAATCCAAATGCCTTTTTGTGTGGTTACATAGTAAGGGATTTACGATACCAAATGATATATAAGTGTTTTGTACGTTTTCTTGGAGGTGGGGCTTATGTTACAGTTAATTATACGGAATTAAGAGGGCATATGAAAGAGTATATGGATAAGGTGACAGATGACTTTGAAACCCTTATTGTAACGCGTAAAAAGAATAAAAATATCGTGATGATTTCAGAAGAAACATACAATAATATGATTGAGAATATGCATCTTATGGGAAATGAAACAAACTATAAATGGCTTATGGAATCCAAGAAACAATTGGAGACAACCTGGTTCAGATGAAAGAACTAATTGAAGACAATGAGGATGAATAGAGTTTTTATCCAAAATGGATGGGCTGATTTTGTTAATGCATAATAGAGACTGGGAAATTACAAACATCAATAATAATACAGTCGGCTTGTATTTAGTATATATGGTATAATAAATACTAATTTAAAGAAAATGGTGATGATGAATGAAGCAATGTCCAAGATGTAAAAAGGTGTTTTATGGTGATGTTACGTTTTGCCCAATATGTGGATTTGCTGATGACAACCCCAAAAGCGAAGAACCTTCTTTTAAAATATGTCCAAAATGCAACAAAGAATACTTAGGTGTAATGGATCATTGTATTGAATGCGGTTATTCGACAGATTCTTATAAAAAGAAAATGAAACGCTTAAGTATGGAATTAACTGATCCAATTGAATACATCCCTCCCATCATTCCTAAATGCCCTATATGTAGATCGGCGAATATCAAGGAGATTTCTGCAACGAGTAAAACACTAGGAGCAGTTGTTTTTGGGATATTTAGTAAAACTGCCAGAAGTCAATTTGAATGTAAGAGTTGTGGCTATAAGTGGCAGTATAAATAGATAAAATATAATTATTTTCATAGGCATCCTAAGAGATAGGCATTGTTACTTACCAGTAGCAATGCCTTTTTGTCAAAAAGTTGGTGCATAAAAAGTATTCAAAGGTATTCAAAATATTACCGCTTAATGTAAACAAAAAAATAAGAGGAACCCTCATTATAAGGATTCCTCAATCTTAATCAAGATGCGGAGAAAGGGACTTGAACCCTCACAGGATAACTCCCACTAGAACCTGAATCTAGCGCGTCTGCCATTCCGCCATCTCCGCTCGACAAAAAGTATTATACCATAAAATGAGCTTTTTGGCAAATACTTTTTGCAATTTTTTAAAAAAATTTTTTTAATTTTTTTAAAAAACTTCAATTCCGTTGACTTCTAGATGATTATCGATTGCGATTACCAGACATCGGCGTCCGTCGATCTCGCGAGTTTCAACAAGATCGGATCTTTCAGGATTTACTTTGACAATTACGTCCGGTGTTTCAATCTGGAATGTCTTTACGCTGGCAATATTGGAGGCCATAAACGTACTTTTTTCTCCGGCAATTTCTTCAAATTCCTTGTCAAAGACTTCCATGCGCTCAGGAGAAACCCCGCTTTTTTGAAGGAGACGTTTGACATCTGGTTTGGCAAGCTCCAGAGGCTCTGGGGCTTCTTTGCTTTCCTCGATCATCTCGTTGAGATTGTCGTGGATATTGCGGATGACTTCGTAGTCGCACTCTTCGCCAAGGGTATCGCTGACAATGGCCTGGAAAGAAGTTTTCTGATCCTTGGCGGTCAGTGGAATCGTGCTGCCAAGTACGTTGGCGATCAACTCTGGCTGCAAATCTTCCGGCTTTTTGGAATAGTAAAGAATATTGTGGACATCACTGGCGCGGTCCTGGAAGGCAGGGAATAAAAAGCCTTTCATCGGCGCTTCTACGATCCAGTCGCGAATCCGGTCTTCAATATTATTCGTTTCTGCGTTGTAAGTAAGTCCGGCCTTGGTCAGATTCACCGGACAGAGGCTGCACATAATATGCTCATATACGGTGTCAGATGCGTCGAACATTTCCATGCCGTCGGACGCTTTGCCCGGCACATCGTAGACTGCGTGGATGAGAATGATGTAATAATTCTCGGCATAAACATAGTTTTCAATAATTTTGTCATAGAATTCTTCAATCAGCAGATCATCTTCCAGTTTGCTGTCACGAAGTTTTAACAGGAATTCCTGTGTGCCGCCGGGAAGCTCCTGATCGAGAGGAAATTCCATATTAATTAGATTTTTTCCAATCGTACCGGATAAAGTGTGGCGGAAAATGTCAAAATATTTAAAGGCTTCTTCCTCGGGAAGAGAGAGAAAGGCTTTTTTTAATTCGGTTTTTTTCTCTTTTTCGTGATCCACATAGCATCCGCAGATCCGGGTGATTGCACAGTTTTCCGGAGTAAACTGTTTTCGAATCTCGAGGACTTCTTTTTTGTTCATTGTATACACTCCCTCGTAATAAAATTTGCATATATTTGAATGAAATGATATTTCAGCGTACCTCATGTTAGCACATTCAGATGAAATTTACAACATTCAACTATTCATTGTCAACCGGGAATAATACCAGTATAATGAAAGAAGAGACAGGTAAGTTTAGGAAAAGAGAGGGACAGGTATGGCAAGTATATTTGATATTTTGGGACCGGTAATGGTTGGTCCATCCAGCTCTCACACGGCGGGGGCGGCAAGGATTGGGCTGATTGCAAGACAGTTGTTTGGCAGACAGCCAGACAAAGCACAGGTGTATTTGCATGGCTCATTTGCGGCTACAGGAAAAGGACACGGAACGGATAAAGCGTTGATCGCAGGACTTCTTGGAATGAAGCCGGACGATATGCGGATTCCGGAAAGCTTCGAGATTGCAAAAGAGATGGGGATGGAATTTCAGATTGCAGAGAAGGATATCCGTGAGGCACATCCCAATACTGCTCAGATTATCATGGAAGCAGAGGGCGTCAAGACGATGAAGATCCAGGCATATTCCATTGGCGGAGGCCGGATCAGGGTCAGCAAGCTGGATGGCATTGACGTGCATTTCAGTGGAGAGAGCAATACGCTGATCGTGCGGAATGTAGATCAGCCGGGGCGGATTACGGAAGTTGCTGCCGCGCTTAGCAAATGCGATATCAATATCGCGACAATGCAGGTGTTCCGGGACAAGCGAGGCGGTTTTGCGGTTATGGTAGTAGAGACGGATCAGGTAGTTTCAAAAGAAGCGATTGAAAATCTGGAGAAGAAGGAAGGAATTATTAAAGTGACCTTTCTTGATGTAAGTGGAATGGTTTAGAAGGGGGGAAATGTATGTCATATCAATCAATGGAAGAGGTATATGAAAGATGCGAAAAGGACGGCATTTCATTTTGGAAAGCCATCCAGCTTGGCGATGCATCGGAACGGGGAGTTACAGAAGAGGATTCCTGGGAGAGAATGAAGGGAATGTGGCAGGCAATGCAGGACAGTTTGGATGCTTATGATCCGGAGTTAATGTCCAGAAGCAGGCTGGTAGGAAAAGAAGGCGGTCAGATGGATCATTACCTGGAACAGAACGATCCGCTGTGCGGAACCTATATGGCGAAGGTGATGGCAAATGCGTTGAAAATGGGTTGTAATAACGCTTGTATGAAGCGAATTGTTGCAGCGCCGACGGCAGGAGCCTGCGGAGTTCTTCCGGCAGTTCTTGTTACCTATTATCGGGAATACGATGTGCCGGAAGAGAAGATGATAGAAGCGATGTATGTGGCTGCCGGTGTGGGGCAGGTGATCGCGAACCGTGCATTTCTGGCCGGCGCATCCGGCGGATGTCAGGCGGAGATCGGTTCCGGATCTGGTATGGCAGCTGCAGCAATTACGCATGTACGGGGAGGAAGTAAGGAACAGCTAGGACATGCCTGTGCGATGGCTTTGAAAAACCTGATGGGTCTGGTCTGTGATCCGGTAGGCGGTCTAGTAGAAGTGCCTTGTGTCAAGCGAAATGTCGGCGGGGCAGTCAATGCAATGGCGGCAGCAGATATGGCTTTGGCAGGAATTGAAAGTCAGATTCCCGTAGATGAAGTAATGGATGCGATGCGCGAAGTCGGTGTGAAAATGGATGTAAGTCTTAGAGAGACGGGACTTGGCGGAGTGGCAGGAACGCAAAGAGCGAAAGAGGTCGTAGAAGCGTTGGATATGTAAAGAAGAGAGGGTTGGATTAAAAGCCAATCCTCTCTTTTACGATGTCGATATCTCCGGTAAATACGAGCCCATCCATCCCGGTATCTTTTGCAGCCTGGATGTTTTCCGGTTTATCGTCTAAGAAAAAGCAGTCGGCGGGAGAAAGATGATAGGTATGGAATAGATGGTGGTAAATTTCCGGCTGGGGTTTCGCCATTTTGATAGGGGCGGAAAACACAATGCCATCAAACAGGCTTGTGATTTCATAGCAATCAGCGGCATGTTCGGCGAAATCAACCGGAGCATTGGACAGGATGTAGAGCCCATACCCTTGCTCCTTTAATTCGCGGATAAACTTCCAGGTGTCTTCAAGAGGAAGGAGATGACGATACCACTCTTCAAAGAAGCGAAGTACAAGGTTCTGATATGCTTTCGGCGTCTTGGAGATCGCTTCGGCTCTGGCCATTTCCGGTGTTATGGTTCCGGCATCCAGTTCATCCCAGTGTTCGAAGAGGATATCCGACAGCAGAGGAAAGGCTTCCTTATTATCGCAGAACTGACCTAGAAGATAGTCGGGATCAAATTTAGCCAGTACGTTTCCAAAATCAAAAACAATATGTTTGTATGTCATTTCTATATCAAAATCCTTTCTGTTCTTTTTCTTAATCATAGAAAATGCAGTGGGAAAAGTCAATAAAGAAGCGTATAATGAAGGCGGAACAGCTGGGAACATATGAGAATATGAGAAGTTGGAAAGGAGAATGTCTGTATGTATGAATTAGAAATAGAACAATTGCAGAAAATTATTGATGATAGTGAAAATATCGTATTCTTTGGAGGGGCAGGAGTGTCTACAGAAAGTGGGATTCCGGATTTTAGAAGTGCGGACGGCATCTATCATCAGCAGTACCGCTATGCACCGGAACAGGTGGTAAGCCATACGTTTTTTATCCATCATACAGAAGCCTTTTACGATTTTTATAAAAGTAAAATGATGTTCCTTAACGCAAAGCCCAATGCGGCTCATTTGAAATTAGCAGAACTGGAAGAACAGGGGAAATTAAAGGCGGTTATTACTCAGAATATTGATGGACTTCATCAGGCGGCGGGAAGCAAAACGGTCTTTGAACTTCACGGAAGTATTCATCGTAATTACTGTAGGAAGTGCGGGAAATTCTATGAGGCTGCCTATGTGAAGCAGGCAGATGGAGTACCGCGGTGCGAGTGTGGCGGCTTGATTAAGCCGGATGTGGTGCTCTATGAGGAAGGATTAGATTCTGGCGTGATTCAGAACAGCATTCGTGCGATCAGCGAGGCGGACACTCTGATTATTGGAGGAACGTCGCTGGTAGTATATCCGGCGGCAAGTTTTATTGACTATTTCCGTGGCAAACATCTAGTGGTAATTAATAAGAGTGCGACGGCAAGAGAAGTGGGCGCGGAGCTTACCATAGCGGCGCCGATTGGCGAGATTATGAAGGGGATTAGATAGATGGCAGAGATTGTAAGTATATTGGATGACATTCAGAATCGGGCGAAGAGGGATGCGGATTTAAGAAAAAGATTTCTGCATACGAGAGAGGAATCAGAGCCGGTAGCAGCATTCTGCGAGGTTTGCCGAGAACTGGGATATGAGATTTATGAAATGGAACTGATTATGGCAGGGGAGACGTTTCATGCGGAAATGAAAAGAAGTACCAATGGCGGTGGGGAAAATTCTCCGATGATTGAGGGCGAAGATGATTTCTATGAACTTTTTCTTGCTGCGCTAGAAGAAGGATAGGATCTAAAAAAGTATTTCGCTTCTTTATAAGGTAAAAAAATTAGGCTGACGCCTTGCGATATTTATCGCTTTGGCGCCAGCCTAATTTATTGAATAGGATTACTCTTTATCTTTAATTTCGCTGTGCAGTTCCTGTAGAGATTTTACTTCGCCCTGACCGTATTTCTTCACATTGTGAATTCCCTTTGCAGTTGCCTTTGCGGCTGCAATTGTGGTCATATAAGGAATCTTTGCTTTGATTGCAGATTTACGCAGGTAACTGTCATCGTGGATGCTGTCTTTTCCAACCGGAGAGTTGACGATCAGGTCAATCTTGCCATTGGTAATCAGATCCAGAATATTTGGACGGCCTTCCTGCAGCTTGTTGACTTTTTCGGCAGGGATACCAGCTTCATTGATCAGCTTGCATGTAGTTTCGGTTGCAACGATCTTAAATCCGTCTTCTGCGAAGAGGCGTGCAACTTCTACAACTTCTGCCTTGTCTTTGCGGTTTACAGAGATCAGTACCGTTCCTTCCAGTGGAAGCTTGGACTGTGTTGCTTCCTGTGCTTTGTAGAACGCTTCTCCGTAGTATGGAGACAGTCCGAGAACCTCTCCGGTAGAACGCATTTCAGGTCCGAGAAGTGGGTCAACTTCCTGGAACATATTGAACGGGAATACCGCTTCTTTTACTCCAAAGTATGGGATATCCTGTTCTTTTAAGTTTGCAACCGGTGACGGACGTCCTGTCAGTTCGGAAGTGATGATGTCGGTTGCCAAAGGTACCATGCGGATATTACATACCTTAGATACCAATGGAACGGTACGGGATGCACGTGGGTTGGCTTCCAGTACATATACCTTTCCGTTTTCGATTGCATACTGCATATTCATAAGACCGCGTACGTGCATTTCTTCTGCGATCTTTCTGGTATATTCTTTAATGGTCTTTACATTTTCCTCAGAAATATGCGCAGACGGGATGATACATGCAGAGTCACCGGAGTGAACGCCGGCAAGCTCAATGTGTTCCATAACAGCAGGAACGAATGCGTGTGTTCCGTCGCTGATTGCATCCGCTTCACATTCCAATGCGTGATTTAAGAATCGGTCAATAAGGATTGGACGATCTGGTGTTACGCCAACAGCAGCCTTCATGTAGTTGGTCAGGCTTGCATCATCGTATACCACTTCCATTCCGCGTCCACCCAGTACATAAGAAGGACGAACCATAACCGGATAGCCGATTTCTTTTGCGATTGCAAGTGCTTCGTCTACGGTAGTAGCCATTCCGGACTCCGGCATCGGAATCTCTAATTTATCCATCATCTCACGGAACAGATCACGGTCTTCTGCCAAGTCGATTACAGAAGGAGAAGTTCCGAGGATCTTCACGCCATTTTTCTCCAGGTCAGCAGCAAGATTCAGAGGAGTCTGTCCGCCGAACTGAGCGATTACGCCGACTGGCTGCTCTTTCTTGTAAATGCTTAATACGTCTTCTAATGTCAGTGGCTCAAAGTACAGCTTGTCAGATGTATCATAATCTGTAGAAACAGTCTCTGGGTTACAGTTTACGATAATGGTCTCAAAGCCAAGCTTCTTAAGAGCTAAGGATGCGTGTACACAGCAGTAGTCGAACTCAATACCCTGACCGATACGGTTTGGACCGCCGCCAAGAATCATAATTTTCGGCTTGTCTGTGTTTACAGGATTCTTATCTTCTGCGTTGTAAGTAGAGTAGTAATAAGCGCTGTCTTCGGTTCCGCTTACGTGAACGCCTTCCCAGGCTTCCTCTACACCAAGCTCGATTCGGTGATTGCGGATCTCATCTTCTGAAATTTCCAGAATCTGGCTTAAGTATTTATCAGAGAAACCGTCTTTCTTTGCAGAGATTAAGAGCTCATCAGCAGGCATAGAACCTTTGCCGGCTGCCAGTGCTTCTTCTTCCTCTACCAGTTCCTTCATCTGTTCGATGAACCATTTCTTTACTTTGGTGATCTCGTGAATTTCATCAACGGATGCGCCTTTACGAAGCGCTTCATACATAATGAAGTGACGTTCACTGGATGGAGTGATCAGCATTTTCAGCAGATCTTCTTTGGATTTTGTGTCAAAATCTTTCGCGTGTCCCAGTCCATAGCGTCCGGTCTCTAAGCTTCGGATAGCTTTCTGGAATGCTTCCTTATAAGTCTTACCGATACTCATAACCTCGCCGACTGCACGCATCTGTGTACCCAGCTTGTCCTCTACGCCTTTGAATTTCTCAAATGCCCAGCGAGCGAATTTGATTACAACATAGTCTCCGCTTGGAACGTATTTATCAAGAGTTCCATATTTTCCGCAAGGGATGTCCTTTAATGTAAGTCCGGTTGCCAGCATTGCAGATACCAGGGCGATCGGGAATCCGGTTGCCTTGGAAGCAAGTGCGGAAGAACGGGAAGTTCTTGGGTTAATCTCAATGATGATGTCTCTGTCTGTCTTTGGATCATGTGCCCACTGTACGTTACATCCGCCGATTACTTTAACGGAATCTACGACCTTGTGGGATTTTTCCTGCAGACGCTTCTGAACTTCTTCGGAAATGGTAAGCATTGGAGCAGAACAGAAGGAGTCTCCGGTGTGAACACCAAGTGGGTCAATATTTTCAATGAAGCATACGGTGATCATATTGCCTTCTTCATCGCGGACAACTTCAAGTTCCAGCTCTTCCCAGCCGAGAATGGATTCTTCTACCAGAACCTGCCCAACTAAGGATGCCTGAAGACCTCTTGCCATAACGGTCTTTAATTCTTCTTTATTATATACCAGTCCGCCGCCGGCGCCGCCCATGGTGTAAGCCGGACGAAGAACAACTGGGTATCCCAGTTCGTCAGCGATTGCGAGACCTTCCTCTACAGAATAAGCAACCTGGCTTCGTGCCATGTCGATGCCAAGAGCATCCATAGATTTCTTGAATTCGATACGGTCTTCTCCACGTTCAATGGCGTCTACCTGAACACCGATAACCTGAACATTATATTTTTCCAGAATGCCCTCTTTTGCAAGCTCTGCACAAAGGTTCAGTCCTGACTGTCCGCCAAGGTTCGGAAGAAGTGCATCTGGGCGTTCTTTTGCAATGATCTGTTCCAGTCTGTCTACGTTTAATGGTTCGATATATGTTACATCTGCTGTCTCCGGATCGGTCATAATGGTAGCCGGGTTGGAATTGACCAGCACGATCTCATAGCCGAGCTTCCGAAGTGCTTTACATGCCTGTGTTCCGGAATAGTCAAACTCGCAGGCCTGTCCAATAATAATCGGTCCGGAACCGATGATTAATACTTTATGTATATCTGTTCTCTTTGCCATAGGTATCCTCCTGATATATATAATGTAAAATTCTCCAGGTACTATTATATAGGAGAATGATGAAAAATAAAATAGGAAATAAAAAAATAACGGCTATGAAGTGACAGAATATAACAAATGTGATACCGTATATTTATATGATTTACACAAATAAAGAAGAAATTGACCGATCAAAGGGCAGATTTACGGATAAAAGGAGGAAAAGCTTATGATGATTCGTGAAAAGGAAGCAGAAGAAGGAAGAATTGTTGAAGTGGCCAAAGCGATGTGTGTGGCAGCGAGAACTGCGCCAAAGGCAAAAGGGGTCGATAAGCTTCACACGGCGATTTTAACAGGGGAAGAGAAAGAACAGTTGGCAAACGAGATGGATCGAATTGCAGAGGAACTTGGATTTGGATTTTTCCACAGAGATGCCAATAACCTGCGAGCGTCTCAGGCGGTTGTTCTGATTGGAGAAGAAAATGCGGTTCGCGGACTGAATGCGGGATGTAATTTCTGTGGAATGGGAGAATGTAAGTCCTGTATGGAGGCGGGCGCAAGATGTGCCTATACGGGGATCGATCTTGGAATCGCTGTTGGCTCAGCCGTCAGCATAGCAACAGACGCAAGAGTGGACAATCGCATCATGTTTTCTATCGGACGGGCAGCCCAGGAAATGCACCTTCTTGGTGAAGATGTATGTCAGATTATGGGGATTCCACTCAGTGCATCTGGGAAATCTCCGTTTTTCGATCGATAAAAAGTAAAAAAAACTGATTTCTACAGATGGGAAAGCGATTGTCAAAGTAAATGGTCTATGCTAAAATACAAGAATGGTAGATTTATTACTGTTTAGATATTATTTTGATACAAGGGGATTAAGAAGATGGAAAGAAAAGTAGGTACTATATCAAGAGGAATCCGTTGTCCAATTATCAGAGAAGGAGATCAGCTTGCTGATATTATTGTAGAGAGCGTGCTGGAAGCAGCAGAAAGTGAAGGATTTGAACTTCGAGACCGCGACGTTATTGCAGCAACCGAGTCTATTGTGGCAAGAGCACAGGGCAATTATGCATCTGTTGATGACATTGGTGCAGATGTTAAAGCAAAGCTTGGCGGAGAAACGATCGGAGTGATCTTCCCAATCCTGTCCAGAAACAGATTCTCTATTTGTTTGAAAGGAATGGCAAGAGGAGCGAAAAAGATTGTGCTGATGTTAAGCTATCCAAGTGATGAGGTTGGAAACGAACTGGTATCCCTGGATAAACTGGATGAGGCAGGCATTAATCCATATAGCGACGTGCTGGATCTGAAGAGATACCGCGAATTATTCGGAGAGAATATTCACCCATTTACTGGTGTAGACTATGTGGCATATTATAGTGAACTGATTGAAAAAGAAGGCGCAGAAGTAGAGGTGATCTTCGCAAATGATCCGAGAGCAATTCTGGACTATACGAAGAATGTATTGACTTGCGATATTCACACAAGAGAGAGAACGAAACGTCTTCTTAAGGCAGCAGGTGCAGAAGTAGTCGTTGGAATGGATGACATTCTGACAAGCCCGGTAAACGGAAGCGGATGCAACGAAAAGTTTGGACTTTTGGGATCAAACAAATCTACAGAGGAGTCTATAAAGCTCTTCCCAAGAGACTGTACAGATCTTGTGCTGGATGTGCAGAAGCAGATCTTGGATAAGACTGGAAAACATGTTGAAGTGATGGTTTACGGAGACGGAGCATTCAAGGATCCAGTTGGAAAAATCTGGGAACTTGCAGATCCATGTGTATCCGTTGCCAATACAGAAGGTCTGGAAGGAACGCCAAACGAGTTGAAATTGAAATATCTGGCAGATAACGATTTCAAGGATCTGTCAGGAGAGGCATTAAAAGAAGCAATTTCCAAGAGAATTGAAGAGAAGAACGGAGATTTGGTCGGAAAGATGGAAGCACAGGGAACAACCCCGCGCCGCTTGACGGATCTGATTGGTTCGCTGTGTGACTTAACCAGTGGTTCCGGAGACAAGGGTACGCCGGTAATCCTGATTCAGGGATATTTTGACAACTACGTAAGCTAAGTAAGCGAACGGTCAAAGGAAACATAGGTGGAATACAGAGTTTAAAGCGAATGTGTATATAATGGGAGAGCAGACGATGAAACAGGATATGATCGTAATATTGGATTTGGGAAGTACGGAGAATACTGTAATTGCAAGAGCCGTACGTGCACTTGGCGTGTACAGTGAGATTCATCCGCATGATATCACCGCAGAAGCATTAAAAGAACTTCCGAATGTAAAAGGAATTATTTTAAATGGCGGACCAAACCGTATGGTGGACGGCGAGGCAATTGATGTCAGAGAAGAGATATACAGTGCCGGAATTCCGGTTGCAGCTGTGGATCATGCACCGGCAAAATGTGAGAAACTTTGCGAATGCTGGCCGGAAGATGAAGAGGCAGTAAAAGAACTTTTAAAGCCGTTCGTATTTGATACGTGCAAAGCAGAAGCAAACTGGAATATGAAAAACTTTGTGGAGGATCAGGTAGATAAGATTCGTAAACAGGTTGGAGATAAGAAGGTATTGCTTGCGTTGTCTGGTGGAGTAGACAGTTCCGTTGTAGCTGCACTTCTGATTAAAGCAATCGGAAAACAGCTGGTATGTGTCCATGTAAATCATGGTCTGATGCGAAAAGGAGAGTCTGAAAGCGTTATCGAAGTGTTCAAGAATCAGTTGGATGCCAATCTGGTTTATGTGGATGCATCTGAGAGATTTCTTGGAAAGCTGGCGGGAGTAGCTGATCCTGAGCAGAAGAGAAAGATTATCGGAGCAGAATTTATCCGTGTATTTGAAGAAGAAGCAAGAAAGCTGGAAGGAATTGATTTCCTTGCACAGGGAACGATTTATCCGGATATTGTGGAAAGCGGAACGAAGACAGCGAAAGTTGTAAAATCCCACCACAATGTGGGTGGACTTCCAGAGGATCTGAAGTTTGATCTGGTAGAACCATTATATTATTTGTTTAAAGATGAAGTTCGTGCATGTGGTCTGGAACTTGGACTTCCGCACGATATGGTATTCCGTCAGCCATTCCCGGGACCGGGACTGGGCGTAAGATGCTTAGGCGCAATTACGAGAGAGCGTCTGGAAGCAGTGCGTGAGTCGGATGCAATCCTTCGTGAAGAGTTCGCGAATGCTGGACTGGACAAGAAGGTATGGCAGTATTTTACGGCAGTGCCGGATTTCAAATCAGTAGGTGTTAGAGATAATGCAAGATGCTTTGAGTATCCAGTGATCATCCGTGCAGTGAATACGATCGATGCGATGAGCGCAAGTATTGAGCAGATCGATTGGCCGGTGCTGATTAAGATCACGGATCGGATCTTGAAAGAGGTTCCGAATGTGAACCGTGTCTGCTATGATTTGAGCCCGAAGCCGACGGCGACGATCGAGTGGGAATAAGTTGTAGTATCGTAAAAACTCAGTGTTTATATGAGGGAGCGGACATTTTCCTGGATTGGCTTAGCCAGTCAAGGAAAATGTCCGCTCCCTCTGTCTCTTTCATTTGTTATTTTCTGTTATTTTGAGAGTATTACTATTATAATCTGCTTCCAGAGTCCATTTTTCGTTGGAATTTTTTATTTCAAAATATTCTTCTTCTAAATAATTAGATGTAATCGCATATCTTCCTGGTTTAAGGGTTAGTTCTCTTCCTTCTGCGTTAGTTGCTGCAATTCCTGAAATTTGTCCTGCATCTAGATTTGTAAAAGTGATGATATCTCTTTCGGGAATGCTTTCTAGGCCTTCGTATTCTAAGGTAATAGTAGCTCGCTCTTTATCTTCTAATGAATCTGTAGTATTTTCTGTAGTAGTATTATTATTATTTTCTGCTATTTTGAGTGTATTATTATGATAATCTACTTTTAGAGTCCATTTTTCATTGGAATTTTCTATTTCAAAATATTCTTCTTTTAAATAATTAGATGTAATCGCATATCTTCCTGGTGGAAGGGATAGTTCCTTTTTTTCTTTGTCAGTTGCTACAATTCCTAAAATTTCTGCTGTTTCTGGATTGAAAAAAGTGATGACATCTCTTTCGGGAATACTTTCTAGACCTGCATATTCTAAGGTGATAATAGCTTGCTCTTTATCCTCTGATGAATCTGTAGTATTTTCTGTTACATTATAATTGTTATCGTGATGTTGCATATGATTTTGTATATGATTTGTGAATGCACAACCTGTTAGGGAAGTACTTAATATTAGTGAAATTGTTCCTAGTGTACATAATTTTAGTTTGCTGTTTTTAATCATATCTTTGCTTTTTCTCTTTTTCTCATTTGTCAGTTCATATTTTCTTGACATAACGAACACCCCTTTTTCTTTATTTTAACATGAAAAAGAAGGTAAACCACATGTTTTGTACAATTTTTCATTTTCGTTTTGAATCCACGCCTTGAATTAGAGGTGGAATGATATTCGTATTGGTGTTAGAATGTAGTTATCATATAATAAGAAGATAAAGGGAGGTAGGGGAAATTATGATTGATTTTACAAACAGCGCTTATGTGAAAATGAAACCAGTAAATCCAAGTGCAGTCATCGGAGATATTCAGCCGCTTCTTATTAATGGAGAAGAGATCATTGGTGCGTACAAAGCGATGCGAGATTATTGCGTGTTTACAAACAAACGAGTGATTGCGGTCAATGTTCAGGGAATGACAGGAAAGAAGAAAGACTTCACATCACTTCCCTACTCAAAGGTAAGTGCATATTCAATAGAAACTGCCGGCGTATTTGATCTGGACAGTGAATTGGAAATGTATTTCAGCGGACTTGGAAAGGTGAAGTTTGAATTTTCGGGACAAAGTAACATTGTACAGATTGGACAGGTTATCAGTTCTTATATTCTATAATTCCATGATCTGTTTTCTGGTGGTCGGAAGATAAAAGTAGATGTGAAAAATAGAATTAAAAAATAGTGAATGGGTTAAGACAAAGAAGACATCCATGTTTGAAGTGGATGCCTTCTTTGTGTGAATTTATCTAGATAAAATAACGTTTAATAGAAATCAAAAAAATGAGTGGAAGGTTATTTGGAGGAAGAATGAATACAACATACAAAACGAAAAATCAGATTACCGAAGGCGTAATCTGGAAGCAATTACTGATCTTTTTCTTCCCGATTATGGTGGGAACGCTGTTCCAACAGCTTTACAATACGGTGGATGCAATTATTGTAGGGCGATTTGTGGGAAAGCAGGCGCTGGCGAGTGTGGGAGGTTCATCTGCGGTGTTGACTAATTTTGTGATTGAATTTTTCACAGGATTGTCTGCCGGGGCAACCGTTGTGATTTCGCAGTTTTACGGAGCGCGGGATTTGAAGCGTCTAAGCAAGGGGCTTCATACGGCATATGCATTTTCCATTGCTGCGAGTATCCTGATCTCGGTGGTGGGCTGGTTTGCGACGCCGTCTCTTCTGCATTTATTAAAGACGCCGGCAGATGTGATTCCCGATTCCATTCTGTATCTGAGAATTTATTTTCTGGGAATAATTTTCACGTTGATTTACAATATGGGATCGTCGATTATGCGTGCAGTTGGAGATTCCAGACGCCCGCTTATGTATCTGGTGGTTTGCTGTGTCATTAATATTATTTTGGATATTGTATTGGTAATCGGCTTCCGGATGGGAATTGCGGGAGCGGCCATTGCGACGGTGATTTCGCAGGGTGTCAGTGCGGTACTGGTAACACGGGCGCTCATGTATTCCTACGGAATTTTGAAATTGGAACTTCGGGCGATACGGTTCCATGCATCTTTGTTAAAGGCGGAACTTCGTATTGGAATTCCGGGAGGAATTCAGTCCTTTGGATACAGCATTTCCAATATTATTATCCAGGCGGTGATCAATGATTTCGGGACTGATACGGCAGCAGCCTGGGCGGCTTACGGGAAGATGGACGCGATTTTCTGGACGGTCTGCGGAGCATTTGGAATCGCAATTACGACATTTGCGGGTCAGAACTTTGGAGCGGGCAGATACGACCGGATTAAGAAAAGCGTGCGGGTTTGTCTGGGAATGGCGCTGGGGGTCGGCGGAAGTCTGATCCTATTCTTGTTCGTTTTCTGCAGGCCGCTTTACCATGTGTTTACAACGGATCAGGCGGTAATCGATATCGGGGTCTTTATGCTTCGGATGATTATACCAAGCTATGTGATTTTTATTTTTGTGGAAGTTTTTTCAGGTGCGTTAAGAGGAATCGGAGACGTATTGATTCCGTCTGCTATGACGCTTGGCGGAGTGCTGCTGGTGCGAATGGTGTGGGTTCTTGTGGTTACGCCGATGACAGGCGAACTCTCTACACTATTGTACAGTTATCCGCTTGCATGGGGAGCCACAGCGATTCTTTTGGTTCCATATTATTTCTATCGGCGGAAGAAAGTACTGAATCGATAAAATTAAAAATGAAAAACCGCTTGACTCTTCCGTTACGTCAACTGTTATAGTGATTTCAGGGAGGGAAAGAAAATGGAGTACTCAATCAGAGAATTGTCACAGCTGTCCGGAGTGACCACCCGCACTTTGCGATGGTATGATGAAATTGGTCTGTTAAAGCCGGCATATGTAGCGGAGAGTGGATACCGCTATTACAGAGAGGCGGAGGTAGATCGGTTACAGGACATTTTGTATTATCGGGAGCTGGGGGTGGAACTTGCGAAAATCAAGGAATGTCTGGACAATCCTTCCTTCAGACGTCTGGATGCATTGCAGAGCCATTTGCGGGAGCTGGAATGCAGGAAACTACGGCTGGATCAACTGATTCAGTCAGTCAAGGATACGATTTACGCGGAGGAAAAGCAGGAAATGATGAACGATGAACAGAAATTTGAAGCGTTTAAGAAACGCGCAGTAGAGAAGCATGAGGAATGTTATGGTCAAGAAGCACGGGAAAAATATGGAGACCGTGAGGTGGATGAGGTGCAGGAAACGATGAAGAACCTGACCAGGGAACAGTATCAGGAGTGGACATGCTTAGGAGAAGAAATCCTGCAGCGCCTGGAATGTGCTGTTACAAAGAAAGCTTCGCCGCAGAGTGATGAAGGAAGAGACATTACAGCGCTTCATCGTAGGTGGCTTACGCTTACTGGTAACCGGTATGATAAGGAAAAACACAAGGGAATTGCGAATCTCTATATTATGGATGAACGGTTTACCGCCTACTATGACAGAAAAGTCACTGGCTGCGCGCAGTTTTTGCGGGACGCGGTAGTGCATTGGGTGTGATTTCATTGTAAATCCACTGTGATTTTTATGAAAATTTTGTACAAATTCCAGCTTGCAATACGATATAAAAAATGATACGGTAAATATGTTTCAAAGAATAACGTATGCGAGGTATAGAAGATGAAAGAAATGAAACCAATCAAAGAAGGTAAAGTACGTGAGATCTATGATAATGGTGACAGCCTGATCATGGTTGCCACAGACCGCATCAGTTGTTTTGATGTTATCTTGAAAAATGAGATTACCAAGAAAGGAACCGTTCTTACACAGATGTCTAAGTTCTGGTTTGATTTGACGGAAGATATTTTGCCGAACCACATGATTTCTGTTGATGTAAAGGACATGCCGGAGTATTTCCAGCAGGATAAGTTCGATGGCAACAGTATGATGTGTCGAAAACTTAATATGCTGCCAATTGAGTGTATTGTAAGAGGATACATAACAGGAAGCGGCTGGGCAAGCTATCAGGAGACAGGAAAAGTATGCGGAATCGAGCTGCCGGAAGGTCTGAAAGAGTCTGATAAGCTGCCGGAGCCAATTTACACACCGTCTACAAAAGCTGAAATCGGAGATCATGACGAAAACATTTCTTTTGAGCAGAGCATCGACCACCTGGAGAAGCAGTTCCCGGGAAAAGGACGCGAGTATGCCGAGAAGCTTAGAGACTATACGATTGCATTATATAAAAAATGTGCGGAATATGCATTGAGCAAAGGAATCATTATTGCAGATACCAAGTTTGAATTTGGACTGGATGAGGAAGGCAACATTGTAGTAGGAGATGAGATGCTGACACCGGACAGCTCCCGTTTCTGGCCGGTAGAAGGATACGAGCCGGGACATGGACAGCCATCTTTTGACAAGCAGTTTGCACGCGATTGGCTGAAAGAGAATCCAGACAATGACTGGACTTTGCCAGAGGAGATCGTAGAGAAGACGATTGGCAAATATCTTCAGGGATACAAGATGTTGACTGGAGAAGAGTTAAAATAAGAAAAGAGAATGAAAGTGAAATAGGGATCTCCCTTACTGCAGAAGCGGTTGCTTTGCGGTGAGGGAGATTTTTGTATCTCAGAAAATAGTTAATAAAATATCAACAATAAATATCGAATATTGTTAATTAATAGATAACAATATTAAAATATTGAAATAGTTAGAAAAATGTGATATTTTATTGATGTGGAATAGAGATAAACCATTAAAATAAATTTAGAAAGGCAACGAGAAAGGAGAGACAGAATTATGGGATTTTTAACAGGAAAAACAGCGATTATTACAGGGGGAGGACGCTCGGTATTGAGCGATGGAAGATGTGGATCGATTGGTTACGGAATTGCAACCGCATATGCGAAAGAAGGTGCGAATCTAGTTATTACCGGACGCAATGTGAAAAAACTGGAGGCAGCGAAGGAAGAGTTAGAGCGGTTGTATCAAATACAGGTTCTGCCGGTACAAGCAGATGTGTCCGCAGGTGGAAATAATGAGGAAGCAGTAGAACGTGTGGTGAAGGAAGCAATTCAGAAATTCGGTCGGATTGATGTACTGATTAATAATGCACAGGCATCCGCATCCGGAGTGACGTTGGCAGACCATACGACAGAGCAGTTTGATTTGGCGATGTATTCTGGATTATATGCCGTTTTCTATTATATGAAAGCTTGTTATCCATATTTGAAAGAGACCAAAGGAAGTGTTATTAATTTTGCATCAGGAGCAGGGCTGTTTGGAAATTACGGACAAAGCGCTTATGCAGCGGCAAAAGAAGGAATTCGCGGACTTTCCAGAGTGGCGGCAAATGAATGGGGACCGGATGGAATCAATGTTAACATCGTTTGTCCGCTGGCATGGACGGCGCAGCTTGAGAAATTCTCAAGTGATTATCCGGAAGCCTTTCAAGCGAATGTGAAGACACCGCCGGCAGGGCATTTTGGTGATACGGAAAAGGAGATTGGACGTGTGTGTGTACAGTTGGCATCTCCGGATTTCAAATATATGAGTGGTGAGACGATTACCCTGGAAGGTGGCCTAGGACTTAGGCCATAAAAGAAAAGCATTGAGGCGTCAGCCGGATGAGCGGTTGACGCCTCAATGCTTTTTATGGTTACTCATCCGAAAAGAATGAGCAGATCGTCTTTGTTATGCAACGGCGTGGTTGATGGTATCCTGCATCAGGCAGTAGCTAACGATGCTGAGTCCGAAGATTCCAAGAAGCAGATACAGAAGTCCGGAGTTGCCGGCATTTCCTTTGATACGGTCACAGCGTTCACCCATCTGATACATCCAGTATAAGCCGTAGATGCCGCAGGTAACAAGAGACAACAGAAATACCATACCGCCGGTAGTGGCATTTGGCTCAAGGGCAAGGACATTGACCTCGTCATTTAGCTTGATCATCCAGTAAATTCCGTAGATGCCGCAGGTGACAATAGAAAGAAGGATTGCCACAGGAATGCTTCTTCTTGCGATTCCAGCGTAAGGAACGCCGCTAAAAGGCTGGTTGTAGCCATTGTTAGGTTGTCCGTTCGGAGCGCCGTTGTAATTTGAAGCACCATTGTAGTTAGGCTGTCCATTTGCATTGCTGTAATAGTTGCCGCCGGAATAATTGGAACCGGCATTTGTTCCGTTCTGATAAGTGTTGCCCGTGCTTGTGTTATAGTTGTAATTATAATTGTAGTTTGGATCGTTTGCTGCATTGTTAGAAGCTGTGCTGTTTGCTGCCGTGTTGTCTGCGCTTGCGCCAGCCATATTCTGGTTTTCCGGTAAAGGTGCGCCGCATTCTTTACAGAATTTTTCTGTATCGTTACACTGCGCGCCGCATTTGGTACAATATTTCATTTGAAAAATCCTCCTAATTGTAATGAATATCTAAAATATGTATTTATAGTAACATATTTTAGAGGGTAATTCACTCTTTTTCTGTTTCAAATTGTGTTTTAAAGTCATATTGCTGAACATATTCGGTAAAAGACCGGATGGGCGGATATTCCAGCAGTTCGTTCAAGGTTACATAATAGATGGTGCGGGGGATGTATTCTTCCAAAGGAAGAATAGCAGTAGCCTCCGTTTTTAATGCCTGGGCAATAGAATTAGAAGAAAATCCGATGCCAAGATTCTGGGCAGCCAGCTTCATTACAAAGTCGGATTGGCTTGTCTCGCAGATCATGGATGGTGCAACCCCATAATGGTCAAATGCCTGAATAAAATTTTTGTGAACGGAAGATTCTTTCGCGGGCATAATGATGGGCTGTTCGTGAAGCTCTTTCAAGGAGAGTGAACGTTTAGAGGCAAAGGGGTGTTTGGAGGGAACGACTGCGACAAAGTGGTCATCCAGAATTTTGTGGCAGAAAAGTTCTTCGTGGTTTTTCAGTGTGTTTTCGGTTCCTAGAAGAAATGCAGCATTGATAGAGCGTGCATATAGCATCTCCAGAAGTTTTTTGCTTCCGTTTACTTTCAGGGAATAGGTGATTCCCGGATGTGTTTCCTGGTAATCCGAAATGACTTTTGCAAGATCCAGATATCCGGCAATCCACAGAAGTCCCAGGTGAAGTGTTCCGCCTTGAAGAAGGCTGTATTTTTCCATCAGATCAGAAAGCTGCTCTTTTTCATTTAAGATCCGTTTTGCAGATTGGACGAATTGTTCTCCGGCATCTGTCAGGGTGACAGACTTGGAATGGCGGACAAAGAGCGGAATGCCAAGTTCCTTCTCCAAATTGATAATCTGCTGGGACAAAGAGGGTTGAGAGAGATACAATTTTTTCGCGGCTGCAGATATACTTTTTTCGTTGGCAACTTCCAGTACGTAACGAAGTTGGTGGAATTGCATAAAAATACCTCCTTTTGTATGTTTAAACGTTCCTATCATTATGCAAATATACGAAAATAATCCATGCTATAGGATTTTCCTATAGAAAACATAATATACTAATACTTTACAAATAACAATAGATGAAATATTATAAAGTTGGTTAAAAAATTAGCAATGGATCATTGTAAAGGAATGAGAAGAAAGGAGAATGATTATGGCTAAGAAAAATACAAAAGCAAATATCATTCTTGTTCTGGCATTGGTTGTGATGTTCGGGGCAAGATTGCTTCCGGGGGCAGGAGGATTGTCCGCAGATGCGGTTGCAGTTCTGGGTGTGTTCTTCGGATCTCTGATCATGTGGATCGGAATTTCCATTGATTGGCCGAGTATGATTACTCTGCTGGCGTTAGGACTTCTTCCGGTGTTTGGTTTTGGACCGACATTTGTGGGAGCATTTGGAAATACAACGGTTGCATTTTTGATCTTTACATTTATGTTGGTATATCCGCTTTCTAAGACGAATTTTGTAAGACGGTGTACCATTTCATTTATTACGAATAAAATTGCAAGAAAAGGACCATGGCATTTTATCTGTGTTCTGTTTGCAGCAGTGACATTTATGGGATTGTTTATCTCACCATCTGTTTTGTTTGTAGCATTTATGCCATTTTTGGAAGATATTTTCCAGGTGCTGGAAGTGAAAAAGGGTGGAAAAACCGGAAACCTGATGATGATGGGAACCGCATTTTGCATCAGCCTGTCTTCTGGTATGACAGCAATCGGACACGTATGGCCGACCATGGCGATTGGCTATTATACAGCGGCAACGGGAAAGGATGTCAATCAGTTCCAGTATATGGCAATGGGAATTCCGGCTGGTATTCTGCTGATTATCCTGCTGATTCTGGTATTTCGTTTCATTTATCGCCCGGATGACGTAAATGATATTTGTCCGGAGAAGGCAATGAGTCTTCGTGGAACGGTTCCGGCAGCTGATAAAAAGGAGAAGATTATTCTTAGTGTTATGCTGCTTACCGTACTTCTGTGGGTAGCGCCAAGCTTAGTAAAAGGTGTACTTCCAGATCTGTATGCGACGGTAAATGGATGGTCTACCGCAATGCCGCCGCTTCTTGGTTGTGTACTGCTCTTTATTTTCCAGGTGGACGGAGAACGGATTATGAACTTTAAAGAGGTGACAAGCAAAGGTGTGCTGTGGGGAAGTATTCTGATGACTGCAGCAGCAACACAGCTTGGCTCCTGTCTGACCAATGAAGAGATCGGAATCAGCTCCTGGCTGACTAGCGTGCTTGAGCCGTTGACTGGAAATCTTCCGGTAATCGGATTGATCCTGTTCTTTATGACATGGGCAGTAGTAGAAACCAATTTCTCTTCTAATATCGTGACAACGACGGTAGTAAGCGCTGTAGCGTTGTCTGTGTTGACTGCACTTCCGGAAGGAAGCGTCAATGTGGCGGTAGTTGTATGTATGGTTGGATTTGCGGCTGGAATCTGTAACATGACGCCGGCTGGCCAGAGTACGGTCAATACGGTTGCTATTGGATCCGGCTGGACGGATACCAAGTCTATGTTCGTGTGGGGCGGTGTGTTTGCCGTGATGGCAATTTTGGTGCTGAGTTTTGTTGCATACCCGATTGGTACATTGGTAATGTAGGAAATGTAGGAACAGTCAGTGACCAGCAAGAAGTGTGTGAAATGAGGAGATAGAACAATCATGGTGGAAAGATGTTATCCGTTTGATGTGGCGGTTGTCGGCGGAGGAACCGCCGGTGTGGCAGCGGCGGTTGGAGCCAGCCGCACTGGAGCGCGGACGGTATTAATTGAACGCAGTCCCTATTTGGGCGGAGAGGCAACGAATTCCGGCGTGGCAGCATTCTGTGGGTTTTATACCTGTGGAGAGAATCCGGTGAAGGTGGTTGCCGGTGTCGGAGATCTGGTGCTTCAGGAGATGGAAAGTCTGGGACCTACTTTGGAGTATGTAGTGTCTGCGACAGGAAATAAGAATATTAATTTCCAGCCGGAGTATCTGAAATGTGCGCTGGATAACCTGGTGGAGAAGGAGGGGGTGGAGCTTCTTCTTCACACCAGTCTGATCGACGTAAAGGTAAAGGATGGTCGAATTCAAAGCCTTCAGTGTATGGATGATGAGGGAGCTTTCACCGTCGAGGCGGACTGCTTCGTAGACGCCAGTGGTGATGCGGCGCTTGCACATCTTGCCGGGGCCAATACGCTCTGGGGCGATGAAGAAGGAAGGGTACAGGTAGCAACATTGCCGTTTCGTTTAAGTGGTGTGGATACGTCCAAAGATATGACGCCTGCGGCAGTTGAGCAGGCAGTGATCCGGGCCAAGGAAGCGGGAATTCCATTTCTTACGAAAGAAAGGGGATTTGTACTTCGCAAAGAGGGTTCGAGTACGGTGTCGGTGCTGCTCCCAAGTGTTATGCCGACAGGGATTTCGGCGAAAGAGATGACGCAAATGGAGCGTGAAACGAGACGGCAGGTTCTTTCTTATGTAAAGGCGCTTAGGGAATATATGCCGGGAATGGAACATGCTGAACTTGCAGTGATCGGACCGGCAATCGGTCTTCGGGAGACTAGAAGGATTTGCGGAAAAGACAGGATTACGGCAGAGGATGTTCTGGGCAGGAGGAAACGGCCGGACACTGTGGCAAGAGGTGGTTGGAAGCCTGAGATCCACAAGGATGTTAATAAGATGGGCACGTATATGGAAGTAGAAGGCGGAAGCTATTTTGATATTCCGCTTGGTGCATTGCAGTCAGAGAGTTTTGAAAATCTTTATGGCGCGGGAAGAATGATTTCCTCAGATGATGCAGCATTTGCAGCGGTGCGTGTCATGGGAACTTGTTTTGCAACAGGACATGGCGCGGGTGTGGCAGCTGCATGGCAGGCGCTTCACGGGACAGCTGAAGTGGTAAAGATACAAGAGGAGTTAAGACGGCAAGGAGCTTTAGTCTGATTTTCGGGGGTATGAGAAAATGACATTAGATGAGATTCGGGTACAAATTGACGCAGTGGATACACAGATGAAGCCTCTCTTTTTAAAACGGATGGAGTGCGCAGGATGCGTGGCAGAGACAAAGAGAGAGACTGGCGGAGACGTGTTCGTCCTGGAGCGGGAATTGGCAATTATTGAAAAACGCGCAGGAGATGTAGCGCCGGAAGTCCGAGATGAGTATGTGATGTTCTTGCGGTATTTGATGAGTGTAAGCCGCAGATACCAGTACGGGATTTTGACGGAGAAGCAGGATCGGGTGCTTGCGGAAGCACTGGAGGCGGCAGGATTGTCGGCAGAAAAAGAGCACTCTCAGATTGAGATCGCGTTTGCGTGCGATGCGGAGGCAAGCGACTTTAACTTGTTTGTGAATATGGCGAAATTAAACCAGATTTCGATTATTTCTCTGAACTTAGAGACGGAAGAGGGAAGACAGAAAATCAGAATGATTTTGAAAGGGAATTTGAAGGATCAGAAGATGCGGCAGCTGCTGTGTCAGATTGGAAAAGAAGCAGAAGGATTCCAGATAGTTGGAATGTAAATTGAAATGGGGACGGAGGTTTTTTCAAAAAACCTCCGTCCCCATTTCAATTTTACTCCGTCCCCGATTCATTTTTACCCTGTCCCTAATAGAATAGTTGCTGACAAAATGCCTGTATATATGCTATAATTGGCGTGCTGTGTAAGATGATACACAAATATAGTACAGAGAGGAAAAGAGGGAATGCAGATTAATGACATTTTGACGCAGATTAACGATTTCATGTACACGTATGTACTGATCATCCTGCTGGTGTTTGTAGGAGTTTATTTTACGATCAGAACACGTGGCGTGCAGCTACGACTTTTGAAAGATGGATTAAAGTCGCTGCTGGAGAAAGCGGGAGAAGATGAGCAGGGTAAAAAGAAGGTATCGTCCTTCCAGGCGCTGATGATTTCAACAGCTTCCCGTGTAGGAACTGGTAATATCGCAGGAATTGCAACTGCAATTGCGGCAGGAGGTCCGGGAGCCGTATTCTGGATGTGGCTGATGGCAGTGATTGGAGGCGCGTCTGCCTTTATTGAAAGTACACTGGCACAGATTTACAAAGTAAAAGAAGGCGGCGAGTTCCGAGGGGGGCCATCCTATTATATGGAGCGTGCGCTTGGCAAACGTTCTTTAGGCGTTCTGTTTTCAGTTCTGCTGATTATCTGTTTTGCATATGGATTTAATGGATTACAGTCTTTTAATATGTCGTCCGCGCTGGAATACTATATTCCAAATTATTCTGATTCCATGTATCCGATGCTGGTAGGAGCAATCCTTGCAGTAGCAACAGGTTTAGTAATCTGGGGAGGCGTGCACAGAATCGGATTTATCAGTTCAGTGATCGTTCCGATCATGGCAACAGCCTACATTCTGATTGGAATCGTAACAATGATTATGCATGCAGGCGAGATTCCGCACGTATTTGCTGTCATTATGGAAAATGCATTTGATTTTCAGGCAATAGCTGGTGGTCTTGCAGGAAGCGCTGTCGTAATTGGTATTAAGCGTGGATTGTTCTCAAATGAGGCAGGTATGGGTAGTGCTCCAAATGCATCCGCATCCGCAGATGTAGAGCATCCGATAAAGCAGGGGCTGGTACAGGCTATTTCTGTATTTATTGATACACTTCTGATCTGCTCTAGTACGGCAATGATGCTGCTGGTATCTGGAGTAGAAGGAGAAGCTGGCGTATTGGATGGAATTCCGTATGTACAGCAGGCGATTAGTTCCAATGTGGGACAGTGGGGAATTCATTTTATTACATTCTCCATTTTTGCATTTGCGTTCAGCAGTTTGATTGGAAACTACTATTATGCAGAGTCCAACATTCGCTTTATCAAAAATGATAAGAAGGTATTATTCGTATTTAGAATTACGTGTATTGTGGCAATTTTCCTGGGTGCTCAGGCGGATTTCTCACTGGTATGGAACTTGGCAGACATCACGATGGGATGTATGGCAATTGTCAATATTATAGCGATCTTCTTATTAAGAAATATTGCATGCAAAGCACTTCGCAATTATGAAGAGCAGAAAAAAGCCGGAAAGAATCCAGTATTCAAGGCGGCTGATATCGGACTTTATAACACTGATGTGTGGAAATAGGTTTCCGTGGAACGGATAAGAGGAAAAGAAAAAGTGAAATAGAAAGAAACCACTGGTTTTATGAGGGGTATTGATATGATACCCTCAAGTAGGACACTAAAATATAAAAGACCTACTTGGGGGTATTTTATGTCTAGAAAAAGTAAAATTGATGCATTGGAGAAAGTAAAAATTGTAGAGCAGTATCTGAATGGAGAAATCAGTCAAAAAGGTGCTGCCAAAGTATGCGGTGTGAACAAACGGAGTGTCCAGGACTGGATCCGGATCTATAAGACAGAAGGTCCGCAAGGATTATTAACACCGAAAACGAACAAGAAATATCCCAAAGACTTGAAGCTGAAGGCTGTACAATCCTATCTTTCTGGGGAAGGTTCTTTGGATGAAATATGTGCAAGATTCGGAATCCGGCAGCATGTTCAGCTTATGAGTTGGATTAAGGTGTATAATGAAGGTAAAGAATTAAAGGAATTTACCGGAGGTAGCACCATGAAGAAAGCCAGAAAAACAACATTGGAAGAACGGATTGCCATAGTAACAGACTGCCTTTCCCATAATCGGAATTACGGGGCAATGGCTCTGAAATATAATTGTTCTTACCAGCAGGTACGAAATTGGGTAGACCGCTACGAAAAGATGGGGAATGCAGGACTGGAGGACCGACGGGGAAAGCGTGCCGGATCTCAGCCAAGCCGTACACCGGAAGAAGAACTGCGGGATCGCATAGCAGAACTGGAACGGAAGAACAAAGATCTACAAATGGAGAATGACCTGTTAAAAAAAGTAAGGGAATTAGAAAGGGGGCATCGTTTTCTCTAATACATAAATCATGTAAATATCAGGCAGTCAGGGAACTGGCTAAAACAAAAGGATATCCGGTCAGCCAAATGTGTCGCTGCCTTGGGATCAGCCGTTCTGCCTATTACCATTGGCTGAGGTATCCGAAGAGTGAAAGTGAGCGTAAAAATGAACAGATTGCAGATTTGATCAAAGAGATCCATCACCTCCATCCAGATATGGGATACCGGCGGATCCGTGATGAACTGGCTGTAAATTATGAAATGCCCTTTAATGATAAACGGATCCTGCGGATTTGTCGTAAGATAGGAATCCAGTCGTCTATCAAATGGAAACCGAAGAGCTGTACAAAAGCAGAACGAAATCCGGCTCATATTGCAAAGAACTACCTTCATCGGGAATTCCATGCAGACCGTCCAAATGAGAAATGGCTGACAGACGTAACAGAGTTTAAATATTATACCGGATTAGAAGTTCACAAAATTTATCTGAGTGCGATCCTCGATCTGTGTGACCGCAGGATTGTAGCATTTAAAATCAGCAGCCGTAATGATAATGCCCTTGTAATGGATACGTTTGACGAGGCGGTGTTTTCAGAACCGGATGCGCATCCGCTTTTTCATTCGGATAGAGGATTTCAATATACAAGCCCAGCGTTTTGCAACCGTCTGAAAAAGCACCATATGAAACAGAGCATGTCCAGAGTGGCACACTGTATTGATAATGGTCCGATGGAAGGATTCTGGGGAATATTGAAAAGGGAGATGTATTATGGGAGACGATTTACAGACCGGGAAGAACTGGTAGAAACGATAAGTAATTACATAGATTATTATAATAAACGGAGGCTACAGCGAAAATTGCATGTAATGACACCAATGGAATTCCACGAACTTGCATTGCAGGCAGCGTAAAAATACCGCCAGCCAGTACCTGGCTGACGGAAGAAAAATTCTTATTTTTCATTGTCCTCTTGACGGGTAGCACACCATATATCGCTCATAAAGCTAGTGGTTTCTTTTGTTATTTATTACTTGGGAAAGATGTTTGTTTCTTTACTGCGCCGGACAGATTTCAATCCAGTATCCATCCGGATCGTTGATAAAGTAAATCCCCATATCCGGATTTTCAAAGCAGACGCAGTCCATTTCTTTGTGGAGTTTAAGCGCCGCGTCCATATCATCCGTTTGAAGGGCAAGGTGGAATTCGTTGTCCCCCAGATTATATGGCCGGTCCATGTCGCGAAGCCAAGTCAGTTCCAGAAGATGGGGTGTGGTTTGATCGCCCATGAACACAAGCTTGAAGCTGCCGTCTTCGGCTTCGGTCTCTCTGGTAATGGTAAGACCAAGCGCCTTTTTGTAGAATTCGATGGATTTTTCCAAATCCAGTACATTGATGTTGTTATGATAGAAATGAAAGTTCATAAGGGTTTCCTCCTGTAGTTTATTTGGTATAAAAATAAGTATAACATCAGTGGCAGAAGAAAAAAAGATATGTTATAATATTCGGAAAAGATGAAATCCGGAAGATGACAAAGGATAAACCAAGAAACGAAAAGAAAATATGCAGGAGGGTATAAAGATGCCGATAAAAATTGAAGTGAAGATGGATTCAGAGTCTATGGCGGAATTTATGATATACCATATTTACACAGGGACGTCAGGGATTCTGGCGCTGGTGTTAGGGTTTTTGAATGTGGGATTTACGATTTCCTTCGTTATGAGAGGAAATTATCTGCTGGCGGGAGTGTTTTTGATTTTCGCAGCAGTGATTCTGTTCTTGTTCCCGCGCTTTATTAAGAAGAGTGTGACAAAGCAGATGGAGAATTCTAAACTTACCAATCCGGTAATCTATGAGTTTGATGAAAATGGTGTGAGGACGAAGGCAGAAGATGATGAAGAAGGCAAGTTCCTTGCGTGGTCTGGTTTTAAAAAGGCGATTTCAAGAAAGCGGATTGTGATTCTGTACGATACGCAGAAACGTGCTGTCATTCTTCCGATTGAACAGATGGGAGAACATTATGCGGCAGTGACAGATTTGATCGCTGCAAAGATGCCGGCATCCGCAGTGCGGATCCGTCGTGGAGATGGGAAGAAGTAGAGAGGATGAAGGAAACGATGATTCTGGAAAGCAGAAGCGAGAAAGAGACCTATGAATTGGGTGTGAAGATTGGCCGTCAGGCAAAAGCGGGTCAGGTTTACACGCTGGTAGGAGATCTTGGCGTTGGTAAGACCGTATTTACGAAAGGACTGGCGGCAGGACTGGAGATCGAAGAACCGGTCAGCAGCCCGACGTTTACAATTGTGCAGGTTTATGAAGAAGGGCGTCTGCCCTTCTATCATTTTGATGTTTATCGGATTGGCGACGTGGAAGAGATGGAAGAGATCGGATACGAAGATTATATTTATGGTGAAGGTGTCAGTTTGATCGAGTGGGCGAATCTGATTGAAGAGATTTTGCCGGAACATTATACAGAGATACGAATTGAGAAAGACCTGGAACAGGGATTTGATTATCGGAGGATTGAAGTATGCGAATATTAGCATTGGACAGTTCAGGACTGGTGGCAAGCGTTGCCGTGGTGGAGGGAAACACCAGAGAAAGCCAGACGATTGCAGAATATACTATGAATTATAAGAAGACACATTCCCAGACACTTCTGCCTATGCTGGATGAAGTGGCGAAGATGACGGAATTGGATTTGAAAAGTATCGATGCGATTGCAGTCGCAGCAGGGCCGGGATCCTTTACCGGACTTCGGATTGGCTCGGCGACGGCAAAGGGCTTGGGGCTTGCTCTTGATAAGCCGCTGATTCATATTCCGACACTGGAAGGGATGGCATATAATCTCTGCGGAACGGCGGACATCGTGTGTCCGATTATGGATGCCAGAAGACGACAGGTCTATACAGGAATTTATACGTTTGAGGGTGACAAGCTGAAGGTGCTGGAAGATCAGATGGCGATTGGAATTGAAGAACTAGGTGAAAAGCTTCAGAAGTATGAAGGGAAAATCGTGTTTTTGGGAGATGGAGTGCCGGTTTTCCGAGAGGATTTAACAGAGAGAATTTTAAAAGATAGAGAAATATGGTTCGCGCCGGCGCAGATGAATCGGCAGCGGGCGGCATCGGTAGGAAGCCTGGCGCTTTGGTATTATGAAGCTGGGAAGGTGGAGACGGCAGCAGAGCATCAGCCGGACTATCTAAGGGTATCCCAGGCGGAACGAGAGAGAAAGGAGAGACTTGGTCATGATTCGGTTTCAATGTGATTATGCAGAGGGAGCGCATCCGTTGATTTTGCAGAAAATGGCGGAGACAAACGAAGAACAGACAGTTGGGTATGGAAATGATCCTTATTGCGAGCGCGCAAGAAAGAAGATCCGTACGCTGTGTGATGCGCCAGAGGCGGATGTTCATTTTTTGGTGGGAGGAACCCAGACGAATTTTACAGTCATTCGTTCGATTCTTCGTCCGTATCAGGGGGCGGTTGCGGCCAATACAGGGCATATCAATGTGCATGAGACGGGAGCGGTAGAGGCGACCGGACATAAGGTGCTTCCACTTCCGAGTGAGGATGGGAAGATTACGGCGGATCAAGTGAGGGAGTATTACGAAGCACATTGGCAGGATGCGGATCACGAGCATATGGTTCAGCCGGGGATGGTTTATATTTCACATCCAACAGAAAATGGAACGTTATATAGTAAAGAAGAGCTGAAGGCTCTTTACGAGGTCTGCAGAGAATTGGGACTTCCGCTGTTTTTGGATGGAGCAAGATTGGGATATGGAGTCATGTCGGAAGCGTCTGAGCTTGGACTTGCAGATATTGCAGCATTTACGGATGTGTTTTATATAGGCGGAACAAAGGTGGGCGCCTTGTTTGGTGAGGCGGTTGTGATTACAAATCCTGCATTGAAAAAGGATTTCCGCTATTTGATTAAGCAAAGCGGCGGTATGCTGGCGAAAGGTCGTCTTTTGGGGATCCAGTTTGACGTATTGTTTACTGATGATTTATATTTTCGGATCTCAGATCATGCAGACCGGCTGGCTATGCGCCTGAAAGAAGCATTTGTGAAGAAGGGCTATGCACTTCGTTATGATTCTTATACAAATCAGCAGTTCCCGATTCTTCCGGATGAACATCTGGAGAAGCTGAAGGAAAAATATTCCTTTGGATTCTGGGAACGCATGGATGCTTCCCATTGCGCGGTTCGTTTCTGTACAAGCTGGGCGACGAAGGAAGAGGCTGTGGAAGAGCTGATTCGAGATATCGAGGTACTGTAAATGTGGGAAATAAAGGGGCTTGAGGAGACGGATCTTCCGAGGGTTGCAGACCTGGAGCTGGCGATTTTTCCGGATGCGTGGAGTCTTCCGGCACTGCGGGAGAGTCTGCATCAGAAGAGCCGGACCTGGCTTGGCGGGATTTGGTTAGAGGGTTTGTTGATCGGGTATGTCATCTTTTATTATGTACTGGATGAAGGCGAGATTGCCCGGATTGCAGTAGACCCTGCATATCGAAGGAAAGGGGCTGCAGCTCGCCTGCTTCTTGCGGTGGAAGATTTCTGCGAAGAGAAGGGAATTGAACGTCTGATGCTGGAAGTTCGAAAGAGCAATGCGCCGGCCATTTCTTTTTATAGAGAATACGGATTTACAGAAGATGGAATCCGCAAAAACTATTATAAAAATCCATTGGAAGACGCGGTGTTGATGAGCTGCAAGACTGGCAGGTAACTGGCAGCGTTGACAACGATTCCCAATAGGAATCTGCAGATTAGAAAGTTATAATATAGGCGTAACAGAAGGTGAAAGAAAAGGATTCACACAGGAGGAATTGTATGCGCCAGTATCATAGAATTGTAAAAGAAACACAGGAACTTGACACCATCGTTTGCAACTGCTGCGGGAAAAGGATTCCGGTGATCAAAGGGGTTCCGGCGGAGGATGTGCTGGAAGTGGAAAAGCGCTGGGGCTATGCGTCGAGTAAGGATAATCAGGTTCATCGGTTTGAACTCTGCGAAGACTGCTACGATGAGATGGTGAGACATTTTCGGGTGAAACCGGAAGGTTGGAGCTAGAAGGGAAAATAAAGGACAGAGGTAAAATATGTTAGATGTATGTTTGTTAGGAACTGGCGGTATGATGCCGCTTCCGTACCGTTGGCTGACTGCGCTGATGGTCAGATACAATGGAAGTAGTTTGTTGATTGACTGCGGCGAGGGAACGCAGATTGCGATCAAAGAAAAGGGCTGGAGTTTTAAGCCGATTGATGTGATCTGTTTTACTCATTTTCACGGTGATCATATCAGCGGACTGCCGGGGCTTTTGCTCACGATGGGAAATGCGGATCGCACAGAGCCGTTGACGCTGATCGGGCCAAAAGGGCTGGAGCGTGTGGTAAATGCGCTTCGTGTGATTGCGCCGGAACTGCCGTTTGCTATCAAATGTATCGAGATTACGGAACCTTTGCAGACCTTTGAGATGAACGGTTATCGGTTGAAGGCGTTCCGTGTTAATCATAATGTGACTTGTTATGGATATACAATGGAAGTGGATCGCGCTGGAAAGTTTGATGTGGAGAGAGCCAATGCATCTGCGATCCCGCAGCGTTTCTGGGGGATACTTCAGAAAGGGGAGACGGTGGAAGATAGTGGAAATATCTACACGCCGGATATGGTGCTTGGTCCTGCGCGAAAGGGAATTAAGCTGACTTATTGTACCGATACGCGGCCGACAGATTCTATTCGGGAAAATGCGGCCGGTGCAGATTTGTTCATCTGTGAAGGAATGTATGGAGAGAAAGATAAACAGAAAAAGGCGAGAGAGTATAAGCACATGACTTTTTATGAGGCGGCACAGCTTGCGAAAGACGCCGGGGTCAAAGAAATGTGGCTGACGCACTATAGCCCGTCCCTGATCAAACCAGAAGAATATATGGATGAGGTAAGGGCAATTTTCCCGGCATCTGTAGCGGCGAAGGATCGTCGAACTGTCGAGCTGGTATTTGAGGATTAGGAAGAAGGATATGGATATGAGTGATAAAAAAGAAGTGTTAATTCTTGCAATCGAAAGTTCCTGCGACGAGACGGCTGCGGCTGTGGTTCGAAATGGGAGAGAAGTGCTGTCAAATGTGATTTCTTCGCAGATTGCGCTTCATACCCTGTATGGGGGCGTGGTGCCGGAGATTGCATCCAGAAAGCATATTGAGAAGATTAATCAGGTAATTGAGGCTGCACTTGCAGAGGCAGATGTAACGCTGGACGATATTGATGCCATTGGCGTGACCTATGGACCGGGATTAGTGGGAGCGCTTCTGGTGGGCGTTGCGGCTGCGAAAGCAATTGCCTACGCGGCGGGAAAACCGCTGGTAGGGGTTCATCACATTGAAGGGCATATTGCGGCTAATTTTATTGAACACAAGGAATTGGAACCACCATTTTTCTCGTTGGTGGTATCTGGCGGACATACGCATCTGGTAAGAGTGAAGGATTACGGACAATTTGATATTATCGGAAGAACCAGAGATGACGCGGCGGGCGAAGCCTTTGATAAGGTGGCAAGAGCGATCGGGCTTGGGTATCCGGGCGGGCCAAAGATTGACAAAGTGGCCAAAGAGGGGAATCCCGAAGCGATTTCTTTCCCACGTGCACATGTGGAGGATGCTCCGTATGATTTTAGTTTCAGCGGAGTAAAGTCAGCAGTGCTAAATTACATTAATGGATGCCAGATGAAGGGGGAATCTTATTCCCAGGCGGATGTGGCAGCGTCGTTTCAAAAGGCGGTGACCGATGTGCTTGTGGCAAATGCTATGCATGCAGTGGAAGAATATCAGGTGGATAAGCTCGCGATTGCAGGTGGAGTTGCGTCTAACAGCGCGCTTCGCGAAGCGATGAAAACGGCGTGTGAAGCGAAAGGTGTGGAATTCTACTATCCGTCTCCGATTTATTGTACGGACAATGCGGCGATGATCGGTGTGGCGGCTTATTACGAATATTTGAGCGGTACACGTCATGGATGGGACCTGAATGCAGTGCCTAACTTGAAACTGGGGGAACGGTAACGGCAGGAGAATGGTGACGGTAAGAGAATGGTAGAACCAGGAGAACGAGATAATGACAAAGCATGGGAAGAAAAAGTGTACAGCAATTGTGCTTGCGGCAGGACAGGGCCGGCGGATGGGCAGTGCTGTGCAGAAACAATATATTGAGTTGGAAGGGAAACCGCTGATTTATTACACATTGCAGACGTTTGAGAAATCGGAAGTGATCGACGATGTGATATTGGTGGTAGGACCAGGCCAGATTGCATATGTTCAGGAAGAAATTCTGGATCCCTATCATATAGAAAAGGTTCACACTATTGTGGAAGGCGGGAAGGAGCGTTATGAGTCGGTCTTTAGAGGACTTCAGGCGGTAAAGGATTCAGAATGCTATGTGTTTATCCATGATGGAGCCAGAATGTTTGTAGATGAGGCGATTCTGCAAAGAGGCTATGAGTATGTAGAAAAATATGGCGCCTGTGTAGCAGGAATGCCAAGCAAAGATACGGTCAAGATGGTGGATGAAGAGAATTTTGCAGTGTCAACTCCCGACCGGAGATTTGTATGGACGGTGCAGACACCTCAGGTGTTTGAATATTCTTTAATTGAGGAAGCATATTCCAAGCTGATGAAGGAAGAGGGTATTCAGGTGACAGATGATGCAATGGTGGCGGAGCAGATGCTGGGAGTGTCGGTCAGATTGTTTGAAGGTTCCTACAGGAATCTAAAGATTACAACACCGGAAGATCTAGAAATTGCGGGAACATTTCTGCAGAATGCTTCTGCTAGTTAAATGTTTTCTAGCTTTTTTGAACAAGCTTCTGAACAAGATGAGTAAAACAAGAAAATAAAGCTTGACGAGGATCACTTTTCGTGCTATGATTAATTACGTTGCTGAACAAGTGACGGAAAAATGAATACGTGGAGAGGTATCGAAGTGGTCATAACGAGGCGGTCTTGAAAACCGTTTGTCCGAGAGGGCGCGTGGGTTCGAATCCCACCCTCTCCGCTGAAAAAAGAGTTCTGGAAACAGAACTCTTTTT